>Ga0209121_10000653_pt1 | contig 36427 bp, 48 predicted proteins | sample Cruoilmetagenom3_FD_187292 | JGI IMG/M metagenome (GOLD analysis project Ga0209121, IMG submission 187292) | Oil polluted marine microbial communities from Coal Oil Point, Santa Barbara, California, USA - Sample 3 (SPAdes) (version 2) | ecosystem: Environmental > Aquatic > Marine > Oil seeps ... | reverse complement strand
AGTTAATTCATCCAATAGCGATGGAGAAGGAGTTACGTTTTGCCATAAGAGAAGGTGGTAGAACTGTTGGTGCAGGTGTGGTTACGAAAATAGAGGAGTAGATGTCGAAGCGTATTAGAATCAAGTTGAAATCATACGATTATAAGATACTGGATGACTCTGTCGAGAAGATAGTTGAAGTTGCGAGGAGGACGGGGGCAGAGGTGATGGGCCCAGTTCCTCTACCTAATAGTAGAAGGATTTATACAGTTCTTAGATCTCCTCATGTGGATAAAAAATCACGGGAACAATTTGAAATCAGAATTCATAAGAGGTTGATTGACCTCCATAAACCATCCCGGCAAACTATGGAGGCTTTAACTAAACTGGATTTACCAGCAGGAATCCAGGTTGAAATTAAGTATTAGGAGAGGATATGCTTATTGGCAGAAAATTAGGAATGACAAGGGTATTTGAGGAGACTGGAGAAGTGGTTTCTATTTCTGTGATAAAAGCATCCCCTGTATTTGTGCTTGATAAAAGGACAGAAGAAAAAGATGGCTATAATGCATATGTCCTTGGTTTTGGAAAGAAAAAAGAGAAAAGGGTTAAAAAGCCTGTTCTGGGATTGACCAAGAAAGCAGGAGTGGATCCAGTTGAAATAATTCGGGAGTTCAAAACTGGTGATCTTTCGGAGTTTGATGTCGGAAATGAGATTCCTGTGAGTATTCTCAAAAAAGGTGATTTAGTTGATGTAACCGGGTGGAGTAAGGGGCGAGGCTTTCAGGGGGTTGTAAAGAGATGGGGTTTTAAAGGTGGACCTGCTTCACATGGTTCCCGTTTTCATCGCCAGCCTGGATCGGCAGGGGCTGGAACAGACCCCGGTAGAGTAGTTAAGGGTAAAAAATTTCCTGGCAGGATGGGCAATGAAAGGGTTACCATAAAGAATATAGAGGTGGTCAAGATCGATGAGGAGAAAGGGCTTGTAGGCCTGAAAGGTGCTGTCCCGGGATCAAGGGGTAATGTTATTTTAATAAGAAGGAAGGGAAATAATTAATGGCTGTGAAGGTTAAGTACTACAACAATAAGGGAGAGCAACAGGACAATATTGCCATTTCTGGCCCTATTTTCGAATCCAAGTTTGATGAAAATTCGCTTTACTATGCAATAAAAGGGCATCTGGCGCATGTCAGACAGAATAACGCCTCTGTTAAGGGGAGAAGCGAGGTTAAAGGCAGTGGTAGAAAACCCTGGAGACAAAAAGGGACTGGAAGAGCCCGTGCTGGTACTCGCAAATCACCTCTCTGGGTTGGAGGTGGTGTGACTTTCGGCCCAACAAGAAAAGAATATAATTTCAAAGTAAATAAAAAAGTAAAGAGAAAGGCACTTTATACAGCGGTAAGTAAACGTGTTTCTGATGGCAAGTTTGTAGTAATTGATAAGGAAGAGTTTGACCACCCCTCTAGTAAATTAGTTGCATCTATCCTTAAGACTATTGGTATACAAAGGGAAGACATTCTCTTACTCTACAACGGTAATGATGAAAATTTCTATAAATCCTGCAGGAACATCCCCAACTTAGATGTGTTGGAAGCTAACAGGATTAACGCATATGAAGTGCTCAAGAAGGATTGGCTAATTGTTACAAAAGATGCGCTTGGTACTCTTACGGGGGTATTTGGATGAGGGATTCGAGAGATATTATTATCAGGCCTATTATAACTGAGAAGGGAACTGAAGAGATGGGGCAAGGTAGATACATTTTTGAGGTGGGAAAGGGCGCGAATAAGCACCTTATAAAAAAGGCTGTAGAGGAACTTTTTAAGGTTCAGGTAGTTAATGTGAATACTATGACGGTTAGGGGTAAGTATAGGGGATTTGGAAGATTCACCGGTAAGAGAAAAGACTGGAAAAAAGCGATCGTCACTCTTCGTGAAGGCGATTCAATACCTCTATTTGAAGGAGTATAAATGAAAGAAAAATGTTCTCGTCCGGTGACTCCATCTAGAAGATATTATCGTTCGCCTTCATTTGAGGGAATTACACGAAAGGGAAGCGAAAAGTCCCTTACAAAATATATTTCAGGTACTGGTGGAAGGAATTCCCGGGGTAGGATTACTTCTTCGCATCGTGGAGGCAGAGTAAAGCGTAAGTACCGTAAGATTGATTTTAAGCGGAATAAACACTCGATAAAAGCTAAAGTGCGATTCATTGAGTATGACCCCAATCGGAGCGCATGGATAGCACTGGTAGTGTATGAAGATGGAGAGAAAAGGTATATACTGGCTCCTCATGGATTGGAAGTTGGTGATATGATAGAATCAGGACCAGATGCGCCTCTCGCTGTAGGTAATACTCTTTCACTTTCTGATATTCCGCTTGGGACAATGGTACATAACATAGAACTTGAACCTGGAAGAGGTGGAATGTTAGTCCGTTCGGCTGGGACTGCAGCACAGCTACTTGCGAAAGAAGGTAAGTATGCCCATATAAGAATGCCTTCTGGTGAAGTGAGACTTATATTGTCCAGTGCCTGTGCAACAATAGGTAGAGTAAGCAATATTGCCCATGATGTCACAATGGATGGAAAAGCAGGAAGAAGTAGATGGAAAGGAAAGCGACCAAGGGTAAGAGGTGTTGCAAAGAACCCGGTTGACCATCCAATGGGTGGTGGTGAAGGAAGGTCTTCTGGTGGAAGGCATCCGACTTCTAAAACTGGTGTATTAGCCAAGGGTTATAAAACGAGAGATCCAAAGAAGCAATCTTCAAAATATATTATAAAGAAAAGGAAAAAGAGAAGGAGAGGATAATAGTTATGGGACGAAAGCCATTTGTGGATGAAAAATTATTAAAGAGGATTAAGAATAGAAAAAAGGATGACGCTCCCATCCGAACATATAGCCGTGCTTCTGTAATAAGTGAAGAATTCATAGGACACACAGTAGAGGTTCATAATGGGAGGAATTTTATACCTGTGTATATAAGGGAAGAGATGGTTGGATGTCGCCTTGGGGAATTTGCTCCCACACGTAGATTTCAGAGACATAGTGGTTCTAAAGAGAAAATCCTTCCGGCTAGGAAAAGGAAGTAGTTACCCGAATGGTAGGTAAGACATTCCAGAAAGGTATTCGGCTTTCACCAAGGAAAGGGAGAAGAATTATTCCTGAGGTAATGGGCAAATCTGTGACTGATGCAAAGATGATTCTTGATTTTCGTCCACACAAAGCGGCTAGAATTATAAAGAAATGTATACATACTGCAGCGAGTAATTATATAGATAAAGCAGGAGATATGGAATTAAAAGAAGATGACCTTTATGTTAAATCGATAATAATTGATGAAGGGGCAAAGATGAAGCGACTTCGGCCTATGTCTTTTGGCAGAGCGGGTTTAATACGGAAAAGAACTTCGCATATAACTGTAGTAGTGGATAAGATTGAGGGTAGGTAATATGGGACAGAAAACACATCCGATTGGGTTTAGAGTAGGAATTACAAAGGATTGGAAGTCCAGATGGTTTGTTGGCAAGAATTTTAAGGATACATTACAAGAAGATATTAAAACAAGAGAATATTTAAGAGAACGTCTGAAAGATGCGTGGGTTTCAGGAATCGAAATAGAAAGGACCCCAGATACCATGCGTGTCATTATTCTGACAGCGAGGCCAGGTATGGTGATTGGTAGGGGTGGAGAGGAAGCAAAAATGTTAAGAGAAGAGTTGAATCATCTCCTCGGGAGAGACATTTATCTGGATATAAAGGAAGTTAAGGTCCCAGAGGTAGATGCACCCCTTGTTGCATATTCTATTGCAAGGCAGATAGAGAAAAGAGTTTCTCAGCGAAGGGCGATGAAGCGGGTTCTTGAGAACGCTATGCGTATGGGAGCAAAAGGTGTCAAGGTTCAATGCGCTGGTAGATTGGGTGGAGCAGAGATTGCAAGAAGAGAGTGGTATCTGGAAGGCAGCGTTCCTCTCCATACAATTGATGCAAATATAGATTATGCCCAGGATACTGCTATTACGCAATCAGGTACTATAGGTGTGAAGGTCTGGGTTAACAGTCGTGAAGGAAATTAATTATGTTAATGCCTAAAAGAGTTAAACATAGAAAGATGCAGAGGGGGAGAGTAAAGGGGAAAGCTTCGGCCGGGACTATCCTTGCCTTTGGCGATTACGGACTGCGAGCACTTGAATCTGGGTGGATAACAGCGAGGCAGATTGAGGCAATGAGAGTGACAACTGTCCACTATCTAAAAAGAGCGGGTAAGATATGGATACGAGTTTTCCCTGATAAGCCAGTTTCGAAAAAGCCAGCGGAAACGCGGATGGGGAAAGGTAAGGGAGAACCAGATCATTGGGTTGCTCCTATAAAGAAAGGGAGAATACTCCTTGAGCTGGAAGGCGTGCCTGTGGATGATGCGCGCGAAGCTTTAAAAAGAGCATCTTCAAAGTTGCCCATTAAGACAAGATTCATAGAGCGAGAAGGAGTTTTGTAATGAAGACAAGTGAATTTCGAGAAATGACAACAGCCGAGCTTAATTCTGTATTGCATGATTTGAAGGAAGAATTGTTTTCTCTTCGTTTCCAGAAGGCCAAGGGAAATTTACAGAGCCCAGCGCGATTTAAACAGATAAGGAAAGATATCGCAAGGGTGAAAACGGTTTTTAGAGATAAGGAGAAAGAAGGTGGAAATCAGGAAGAAGGGTAAAGTTATATCAAATAAACCTGATAAAACTATAATAGTAGAAGTAGAGCGAAGAGTTCAGCATCCTTTATATAAAAAGTTAATAATAAAAAGAAAGAAATTTTATGCTCATGATGAACATAATGAAGCAATTATTGGAGATGTTGTACAGATTGTGTCTGTCCGACCAATATCAAAGTTAAAACGGTGGAGATTGGAAAAGATACTTAGTAAAGGAGGATAGATTAGATGATACAGGAGTCTACCAGGCTTAAAATAGCAGATAATACCGGTGGGAAGGTTGCCTCCTGTGTAAAGGTGTTAGGTGGTAGTGGAAGGAAATATGCTCATCTTGGTGATGTGATAATAGTTTCGATAAAGAAGGTAACGCCTGGAGCAGATATAAAAAAGGGAAGCATTCATAAAGCAGTGATAATAAGGACAAGGAAAGAGATAAAGAGGAGTAATGGCACTGCGGTTCGTTTTGATGACAATGCCTGCGTACTTCTGGATACGAATGAAGAGCCAGTGGGGACAAGGATTTTTGGACCTGTTGGTCACGAACTCAGAGATAAGAATTTTATGAAGTTGATTTCACTTGCATCGGAGGTTCAGTAGTGAGGATAAAAAAGGGTGACACGGTTTTAGTGATCAGTGGCAATTATAAGGGCAAGAAAGGAAGGGTCAGGGTTGTCTACTCTAACGAGGGGAGATTACTTGTTGATGGTATAAATATAAGAAAAGTGCACACAAGGCCCAGGAGAAGAGGGGAACCGGGTGGGATTCTAGAAAAAGAAGCCCCCATTCATCATTCCAACGTAATGCTTGTTTGTCCGTCCTGTGGTATGCCTACGAAAGTTGGTATGATGAAACTCACCGACGGTAGGAAATCTCGATATTGTAAAAGATGTAACGAAATAATTGAGTAAGGAGTGAGAATGGGTGAAAAGCCAAGACTTCGAAAATATTATGATGAAGTGATTGTAAAGGATCTCCTTCCTAAATATGGAAATTCTTTGGCTATCCCTCTATTGGAGAAAATAGTAGTGAATGCCGGATTGGGAGGTAGTGCTTCTAATCGAGACATTATGGAAGCGGCAACAGGAGGATTAAAGGTGATTACGGGGCAGAAACCAATAGTTACACGTGCCAAGAAATCCGTATCGGGTTTTCACCTCAGGGCTGGTAATCCGGTGGGGTTAAAGGTTACTTTAAGGAAAGACAGGATGTATGAATTCCTGGATAGACTTATAAATGTAGCGATACCGAGAATTCGTGATTTTAAAGGGTTTAACCCCGATTCCTTTGATGGACATGGTAACTACACCTTTGGCGTTTCAGAGCAATTTATTTTTCCCGAAATAGAATATGACCAGATAAAAGAGGTATTTGGGATGGACATTACTCTGGTAACAACCGCTGACACAGATGAGGATGCTCGAGACTTACTCAAGAGATTTGGAATGCCATTCAAGGTGAAAGGGGTATAATTTATGGCTCGAAAAGCATTGGTCGTTAAATCGAAAAGGAAAGCTAAATATTCAACACGAAAGGTTAATAGATGTTTGAGGTGCGGCAGGAGTCATAGCTATTTGCGGGACTTCGGATTATGTAGAATATGTTTCAGGGAACTTGCACTCAGAGGTGAAATCCCTGGAGTAAAAAAAGCGTCATGGTAGGAGGCAAGAGTGATAACCGATCCTATTGCTGATATGCTTACGCGAATAAGAAATGCAGTTAGAGCAGGACATAGACATGTTGAAATCCCTGTATCTAATCTAAAGAAAGAAATAACGAAGGTACTCTTCGAAGAAGGATATATTGGTAATTATAAGTTTACTGAGGATGGTGGATGGGAAAAGATACTCATTACACTGAAATACATAAGTGAAGAGTCTCCGATACACAAGATAAAAAGAATTTCGAAACCATCGAGACGTGTCTATGTAGGTAAAAGTGAGATTCCGCTGGTTAAAAGGGGTTTTGGAGTAGCTGTGCTTTCTACTTCAAAAGGTGTTATGAGCGATGCAGAGGCAAGAAAATTGGGTGTTGGAGGAGAACTCCTGTTAGAGGTTTGGTAGGGGGGTGTATGTCTAGAATAGGAAAGAAACCAATTCCCATTCCTGATAAAGTAAATATTACATTGAAAGAAAATATTATTCAGGTAAAGGGCCCCAAAGGAGAGTTGGAAGAGAGAATACCCAGAGGCATTGCTGTGAAAATAGAAGATGAAGAGATAATATTTTCTCCAGCAACAAACCAGAAGAATATCGGATCCTTCTGGGGGCTTGCACGTGCATTGGTTAACAACATGGTGATAGGCGTCACAGAGGGTTATGAGAAGGTTCTTGAGGTTAGGGGAAGGGAGTTTAAGGTTCGTATGCAAGGAAAAAATCTTGACCTTGATCTCGGATATGCTCACAATATTTTAGTTTCTCCGAAAGAGGGTATTGAATTTGAAGTGACTGATGACAACAAGATATTTGTTAAAGGTATTAGCAAGGCAGTTGTTGGACAACAGGCAGCGGAGATAAGAGGTTTGCGACCCCCAGGGGTATACAAGGGAAAGGGCATACGATACGAAGGAGAATATGTTGTGCAAAAAGAAGGGAAGAAGGGACTGTAAATGGATAAAGAGAAGAGAATTAAACAGAGGAAATGGCGAAGGAAGCAGAGAGTCAGAGGGAGAGTTTTTGGCACTCAGGATAGGCTTCGCCTAAGTGTTTATCGTTCGAATAAGCAAATATATGCTCAGGTGATCGATGATGTAAATGGTCATACATTGGTACAGGCAAGCACTTTGGAAAAGAATCTTCAAGATAGATTGAAGGATAAAACCCTTAAGGAAAAGTCATGGGAAGTTGGGATGGAAATTGCTAAAAAGTGTCTGGGTAGTGGTGTGAAAAAGGTGGTGTTTGATAAGAACAGGTTCGCCTATCATGGTTGCGTAAAGAGGTTGGCTGAAGGTGCTAGAGAAGGAGGTCTACAATTTTAAAAGGGATAGAGAAAAGAAGATGCGCTGTTGATCCAAGAGAGTATGAACTTGAAGAACGCGTAATATACATAGGACGTATTTCAAAGGTAGTTAAAGGAGGGAAGAGATTCAGGTTTACCGCCTGGGTTGTTGTCGGGGACGGAGAGACTGTCGTAGGTTATGGACATGGTAAGGCCAAAGAGGTCCCCAGTGCGATTAAGAAGGCGGTTCAGGATGCAAGAAGGAGATTAATGAAGGTTCCCAGAGTCGGAACCACAGTCCCTCATCGAATTATTTCTAAGTATAAATCGAGTTATATTCTTATCCAGCCTGCTGCTCCAGGGACAGGAGTTATTGCCAATGACAAGTTACGTGCAGTATTTGAACTTGGTGGAATTAGTGATGTTCTTACTAAGTGTTTTGGTTCAAATAATGTTTTCAATAATGTTATAGCTACCTATAATGGTTTACTCCGGATTAGAATGCCAGAGGAAATCGCAGAGTTGCGAGGAAAGCCTGTGGAAGACATTTTAAAGAACAGAAGAAAGGCAAAGGAAGCGACGACCAGTGTTACAGATTAAACTTATAAAGAGCCCTATTGGGACTTCTAAGACACAGAAACGTACCGTAAAAGCACTCGGACTAAAGCGTATTAATGACAGTGTCATTCAGCCGGATAATCCAGCAATAAGGGGTATGATTGATAGAATTTCTGAACTCATTCATGTGGAGGAGATAGATGGGAATAGAACTGAATAATCTCCGGGCTCCTAAGGGGAGTATAAAGGGGAGGAGAAGAGTAGGTCGAGGCCCTGGTTCTGGGAGAGGTACCTATAGTGGACGTGGGCTAAAGGGTCAAAATTCACGAAGCGGAGGAGGTGTTCGCCCTGGATTTGAAGGGGGCCAAACCCCTCTCATAAAGAGACTTCCCAAAAAAGGATTTCGAAGAAAAAAACACCTTAAGTATTCCATTATAAATGTTTCAGAGTTGAATCGATTTGAAGATGAGCAAGAAATTACAATTGAAAGATTGGAAAAAGAAGGTATGCTGGGGGGCAACGCCCCTCTTAAGATCCTCGGTGAAGGAGAACTGAAGAAAAAACTAAAAGTACATGCTAATAAATTTTCAAGTAGCGCCAGGGGGAAGATCGAGAAGGCGGGGGGCGAGGTAGTAGAACATGTTTGAAAGTTTTGGAAATCTCTGGAGAATAGCAGATATAAGGAAAAGAATACTCATAACCTTGGGTATGCTCGCTGTTTTCCGTTTTGGGAGCCATATACCTGTTCCCGGTGTAAACACCGCCGTCCTTTCTACATACTTTGCTCAAATGGGAGGTTCTGTACTGGGTTTATTTGATATGTTTGTCGGTGGTAATCTTAGTAGAGCTACGGTCTTTGCGCTTGGTATAATGCCATATATCAGTTCGTCAATTATCCTTCAGATATTAGGTGCGTCTATACCTTTTTACCAGAAACTAGCAAAGGAAGGTGAAGAGGGAAGGCGTAAGATGACCCAGCATACAAGGTATCTTACCGTATTAATTGGTACAATACAGGCTTCCGCTCTTGCTATATTTCTGCAGAATCTCACGGTGGGAAACACTCCTGTTCTCCCTTTTTCCGGTTTTCTTGTTAAATTTTCGATCATAGTAACAATGGTAGCGGGTACTATATTTCTTATGTGGTTGGGTGAACTTATTACGGAGAACGGAATAGGCAATGGGATATCCCTTATAATTATGATGGGAATTCTGGCGAGGATTCCCCAGCAGATGATACAGTTCTGGAGAATGCTACACTCCGGGGCATTAAGTTGGACATTTGCCTTTATTTTCGCTGTTTTTGCAATCTTGATTGTGGCGGCAGTTGTTTTAATTACTCAGGGACAGCGTAGGATACCTATTCAGTACGCAAAACGTGTAAAGGGTAGAAAGGTTTATGGAGGGCAATCTACTCATCTTCCTTTGAATGTTAATGCTGCAGGTGTTATTCCTATAATCTTTGCTCAGTCAGCTCTTATGTTCCTCCCATCTTTTGCCGGGTTTTTCAAAGGTAAGATGTGGGCAGATTGGCTTATCAACATATTTAGTCCAAGTAGTTTTCTTTACAATGCCTTATACGTTGTCCTGATAATAGTATTTGCTTATGTTTATACGGCCATAGTTATAAATCCACAAGAGCTTGCTGGTAATCTAAGGAAATACGGGGGATTTATACCCGGTATAAGACCCGGTAGACAGACCGCTGATTATGTAGATAAGGTAATAAGCAGAATAACATTACCTGGAGCTGCGTTTTTTGCTTTCATAGCCGTTCTTCCTAGTATTTTAATGGTTAAATTTAATCTCCCATTCTATTTTGGTGGAACCTCTATTATTATCATAGTTGGAGTTGCTTTGGATACCGTGAGACAACTTGAATCTCAGTTACTAATGAGGCATTACGAAGGCTTTATGAAGAAGGGGAGGATAAGGGGGAGAAGACGATGAGGCTCGTTTTGCTCGGTTTGCCTGGAGTGGGAAAAGGAACACAAGCTAGTTTAATTGCCCGTGAGTCTAATACTCCCCATTATTCCACAGGAGATATATTTAGGGAAATACTAAAGAGTTCCTCTCTGTTGAGCAGGAAAGTGGCAAAATATGTTAATGAAGGTGAACTTGTACCCGATGACATAGTTTTTGAGATGGTTAAAAAGTTTATTGCTGACAATGAAGTAAATGCCAATGGATGGGTGCTTGACGGATTCCCTCGAAATAAGCGTCAAGCAGAAATGCTTGATGATTTGCTTGGAGAAGAAAGTCATAGATTGAATTTTGCCATCCATCTTACGGTTAACAGGGATATTCTTGTGAATCGCCTGTACGGTAGGAGAGTTTGTTCGAATTGTGGGGCTATTTATAATCTTTCTATGAATCCCACCCAGAAAGAAGGTATATGTGATAAATGTGGGGGGATGTTAGAAAGGCGAAAAGATGATAGTAAAGAAACTATCCTGAAAAGAATATCCATATTTGAAAGTGAGTTTTTACCCCTCCGTAAGTATTATCAAGACCAGGGGATTCTCATTGAGGTGAACGGAGAAAGTCGTGTTCAAGATGTATTCAATCAAATAAAGGAAAGGTTGGAGATTGGCCAAGAGAGAAGGAATTAAGGTAAAAGGTAAAATTGTAGAGAAATTGCCTGATTCGAAGTTTAGGGTTACTCTTGATTTGAAAGATAGCCCAATAGTTCTTGCTTACATCTCGGGGAAGATGAAAATGAATTATATAAAGATAGACGTTGGGGATTGGGTGGTGGTTGAGCTTTCCCCCTATGATCTTTCTAAAGGGAGAATAATTTACAGGGAATCGTAGTGGATCTATGAATAAAAAAAGCCACAGAGGCACAAAGGACACAGAGATGAAAATTAAAAATAATTATTATATAAGAAAAGAGAATGTTAAGGAAAGGCACAGAGGTGAAGATTTAAATAGAATTAAAAAAAATCCTCTGCGAAAGTTACTCTGGGAACTCTGTGTCTCCGTGGAAAAAATGGGGGAAGTAAGATGAAAGTTAGGTCTTCGGTGAAGAAAATGTGTAAAGATTGTAAGATAGTTAAGCGAAAAGGTAGGGTCTACGTTGTATGCAAAAACCCGAAACATAAGCAACGGCAAGGGTAGGAGGGTAAATGGCGAGAATAGCCGGAGTTGATTTGCCAGCAAACAAACCAGCCTTTATTGGGTTGACTGCTATTTTTGGAATAGGAAGAGCAACCGCTATGGAAATCTTAGAGAAAGCAGAGATTCCTGATGGGAAAAGGATTAAGGAATTAACAAATGAGGAAATAGATAGGTTGAGGCGAATAATTGAGGAGACATATAATGTTGAAGGAGAGAAGAAGTCAGAAATCAGGCAGAATATTAATAGGTTGAAAGATATAAAATGCTATAGGGGTATTCGGCACAGACAGGGTTTACCTGTCCGTGGACAGCGTACAAGGACTAATGCAAGGACGAGAAAGGGACCCAAGAAAGGCGCAGTAGCTCTTAAGAAGAGAGAGATTAAAAAATAGGGGGGCTTGATGGCAAGGAAGCGTAAGAAATCTTCAAGAACAAGAAAAAAGAAAATAAGAGCACCAGAATCAGGAATAGTTCATATTTATTCTTCCTTTAATAATACAATAATTACAATAACGGATATGAAGGGGAATACTGTAGCATGGGCAAGTTCTGGTAGTATTGGATACAAAGGGTCAAAGAAAAGTACGCCATATGCTTCTACGAAAGCAACAGAGTTTGCTGTCGCGAAAGCGCTTGCAGCTGGTATGAAGAATGCAGAGGTCTGGGCTAATGGTCCGGGTAGAGGAAGGGAGTCGGCTATCAGAACCGTTCAATCTGCGGGACTAAATGTTACGGTTATCAAGGATGTTACTCCTCTGCCGCATAATGGGTGTAGACCTCCTAAGAAAAGGCGGGTCTAAATGGGAAGGTATATAGGTCCAAAGTGTAGAAAATGTAAAAGATTAAAAATGAAGTTATATCTAAAAGGAGACCGCTGTTATTCTGATAAATGTCCTATCGAGGGCGTAAGATATGTTAATCCCCCAGGTGAACGGCCAAAACGCTGGTTCGCACGAGAATCTCCATATGGTACCCAGCTTCACGAAAAACAAAGAGTTAAATATATATATGGGCTTCGAGAACGTCAGTTCAAGAATCTTTTCCTGAAAGCTACTAAAGCTGAAGGTGTTACCGGGGAAATTCTACTTAGGTTGTTGGAAAAAAGATTGGATAACGTGGTCTACCGCTTGGGCTTAGTTATGTCAAGAGTAGAGGCAAGGCAAGTTATTACTCACGGACATATAGAAGTAAATGGTAAAAAGGTCAATATCCCTTCCTATGAAACCTCTGTAGGAAATGTGATATCCGTTCGAGAGAAGAGCAAGGGTATACCCCTCTTTTCAGAGTCTCTTGCTCATGAGATAGAGGTTAAGGATTGGTTAACAATTGATCGAGATAAATTAGAAGGAAAGGTAATCAAAGAGCCAGGAAGGGAAGATATTGAATATTCAATCAAAGAGAACCTTATAGTTGAATTATATTCCAAGTAATAGGGAGGTTTTAAGTGAGGATAAAACCCGTAATAATGCCTGAAAGGATAAAAATTGAGGAAAAGAACAAAAAATATGGAAAGTTCTCAATATCCCCTTTAGAAAGAGGATATGGAATTACCTTAGGACATGCCCTCAGGAGAATGTTACTCTCCTCCATTCAAGGCGCAGCTGTTACTGCTGTTTGCATTCAGGGTATAATGCACGAGTTCTCTACAATAAAGGATGTAGAAGAGGATGTTGCCAAAATTATACTCAATCTAAAAAAGATACGGCTAAGATATACCGGCAAAGATCTTCCTCAATATGTTATCTTGGAAAAGGAAGGCCCTGGTGGAGTTAAAGCGTCCGATATTGCGACCACTCCAGACCTTGAAGTGGCAAATCCAGATCAAATTATTGCAACCCTGGGGGAAGAAGCGGAAATAAAGATGAGAATGAGAGTAGACGTTGGTAAGGGATTCATTCCAAGAGAATCATTCCAGGATTCATCCATGCCAGAAGGTACAATCTATGTTGATACAAATTTTTCTCCGGTGAAAAGGGTCAAATATGAGATAAATAATGTAAGGGTTGGACAAAGAACAGATTTTGAGGAATTGATAATAGAGATATGGACTGATGGATCAGTATATCCGGATGAGGCATTGAATTTAGCTGCGAAGATAATGAGTGACCATCTTAAGTTATTCATTGAAGAAGGTATTTTCGTGGAGGGCGAGGAGGAGAGTGCTGAAGATGAAAGAGACAGAGTTGCAAGAATTCTTATGATGCCGGTAGAAGAACTCGGGATGGGTAACAGAGTTATGAATGTCCTTAAGAAAAAGAATATACATATATTACGTGATCTTGTAAGGAAATCAGGAGAAGGAATGTTGAAGTATCCAAACTTTGGAAAGGTATCCCTTAAGGAGGTCAAAGATAGGTTAAAAGAGTATGACTTGCTTTTAAATATGGACACTAAACCTTATCTTGGGAACGATAATGAGACATAGGAAAAAAGCCAAGAAGATGGGTAGAACAGCCTCACATAGAAAAGCAACCCTTAATAATCTCTTTACTGCTTTAATTGTCGAAGAATCGGTTATAACCACAGAGGCAAAAGCAAAGGCATTGAAGCAATATGCTGATAGAATGATATCAAGGGCTCTGCGAGCCAATCTTAATACAAAGAGGAAATTTAGAAGCGACTTGGGTACAAAAGAAGCGTATTATAAACTCTTCGAGACCATAGTGCCACAGTACCAGGACAGGAAAGGTGGATACGTTCGTGTCATAAAAATGGGTTTGCCCAAGAGAGGAGATGGAGCTCCGCAGAGTATAATTGAACTGGTCTAGAGTTTTCTAAATTGAACCAGGAAGAAAGTATATCGTCTTTTGAGAGAGCAGTAGAAGATAATTCAGTCTATGCATTAAAACTGAGGACAAGGTTTGGGAATGAGTCCTATTATAAACTCCTTAAAGAATTAATTCTCCATCTATTCAAAAAGGAAAACATAGCACCTTTTGGTGATTCCAATGTAGTTTTATATCTTGTTTTCTCTTCAAAGATTTATTCAGGGTTAAAAAGAGGGTTAAATGCATTGGAGACATACGTAGATGAAGGGGATAAGAAATATCTTTCCACGCAATTAGATGATTTCAGTAAAATTCTTGAAAGTATGTATGTAAAGGCTTTAGAACTTGATATTCCTCCGCTTGTAATGGAGGTAGGACTCAGAAAATGGATAAGAAATCAAATTACTCCAGAAAGATTTGATTCTCTTTATAAAAAATTTGTTTTTATGATGCAATTTGTAGGCAAAAAAAGAGTAAGAAAACATTCTGTTAACGCAAAGATTATTGATTATCTTAAGGGAGCAAAGCCCCTCCCTTCTTCTTTACAGAAAGTGACCTTAGAACAAATAGCTAAATTCATAGAACCTTCAGAGTTATTCTATGAAATTCTAAAAGAGCTATCGGCTCGTTTCATCAATAAACCTACGCTACCCCGAGTTAGAGATGACAGTAAAGAGATAAAAGAAAAGGTCCTGGACACTCAGAAGTTAATGAAAGAAAAGGTCCGGGGCGAAATGGCAACAGTCTTGAAGTCCATTGATAAATTCAACATAGGGAGACTCCGCGAAGCAATATCAGAGATGGAAAAATGTGTTGTTGGGGGAGAAGCGAAACTCAGGGGATTGAAATTAGAAATTTCAGCAAAAGAGCTTGTCCAAAAAGAAGGTCAGGTGGAGATTCCGGAGATACTGCAGTTCTTTGATCCAAATCTTTCCGAGAAGATAGATGAACATTTAGACGAAGTTATAAATCTAATGGAGAATAGACTCCAGTCAGTTCCAGATATATTTATTGAGCGGCACTTCCTGGGTAGGAGGGTCGATTACACTGGAATAATAGAATGGTTTGTAGAAGATTATAAGGAAATATTTATTCCCACAGTGGTTGGACTTATTCTTGAAGAGATGGTAAAAGTATGGCCCCAGGTGGAAGTTCGTCAAGAATCAGTCGAAGAAGCTCGTTGGATAGGAATCTTGGCAAGAAATTTAGATCCTCAATCTGTTTTCTTTGTTCCTAAGGTGGAAAAGGTATTATCGTATCCGGAAGAAATCATAAGTGAATTCCGAGAGACGGTCTCCGTAATGGTATATGATATCAGGGGTTCTTCTATAATGGGAGAGAAACTGCAAGATGCCAGGAAGGAAGACGGAATCAGAAATGAATTCCAAAAGCAGTTATCGGATGCAGTAAGGAATACAAATGGTTTCTTGTTGAAAGATACAGGAGATGGTGGTATTGTTTTCTTCTCTGCCAATAGCGGAGAGATATACGCTGATTATAAGGCGTTCCTAAACGGTAGTAAAGAAGAGTTTCCCAATGAGGAATTGGTTCTTGTTCCCTCTCATGATGCATCCCTGCGAGCAGTACAATGTGCAAAAGAAATGATAAAAGGTTCAGAGAGGTTTGTAAGGAAAAATCTTAAAAGATACAAGGATTGGTTTAAGGTATTTGAGGAGGAAGGGGTTGGATTTGGGGGAATAACCTATGAGAAATTACCACCAGAGTATAAAAGGATATTTCAAATAGGCATTGGCATAGCTTCAGGTAAACCAGATAAGGACATTTTTTTGGGGCCTAACGTGATTGGCAATCCAGATCTAACAGGGAGATTGGTCCGTGAAGCTAATACCTGTTCAAAAGCCCGACACCCTGATCGTTCTGTTATTCTTATTGATACACCTACTATGTGTAGTTTTCTGATTGCACTGGAGAAATTTGAGTCAAGTAAAGAGACAAGAGAAATAGAAAGTCATTCTTATACTTCTATAGCATCTGATTTGCGTAGAGAAGTTATCCAATGGATGAAGGGTCTTGGGGGGGATTATAGGATAAGCGATTATAAGGTATCGTTAAAAAGGATAGATTCTTTGCTTGGCACAGGGGAATTCCCTGGTGAGGTTGCGGTGTCGAGTGAATCCGTGAGAGTTAAGAGAAGCGATAAGTTCTACGATGCCAAGTCAGGTATCGAGAGAGTAATTTATGAGGTAATACCCGAAGAGAGGAGGTAGGAGTGGAGTTTCCTAAAGTGTATAACCCTGATTCAGTAGAAAAGAAGTGGATAGAAAGATGGGAAAAGGATAAGACTTTTGTTGCTGACCCCTTATCCGACAAACCAACTTATGTTATACTTCAACCCTTACCAAATGTTACGGGGATTCTACATCTTGGTCATGTTTTGAATACTACAATTCAAGATATACTCATACGTGCCCATAAAATGCAGGGTTTTGAGGTTATGTGGCTCCCCGGTACTGATCATGCAGGTATAGCAACGCAGAATGTTGTGGAACAGAAATTGGCAGAGGAAGGATTGACAAGATTCGATCTTGGTAGGGAAGAATTCGTGAAAAGGGTATGGGAATGGAAGGAGGAATATCATGACCGTATCGTGGGCCAGATGAAGAGGCTTGGTTTAGGATGTGATTGGTCTAGAGAAACTTTTACGATGGATGAAGACTTTTCAAAAGCTGTTCAGGAAGTATTTATTCGTTTATACAAAAAGGGTTATATATACAGGGATGAATATATAATAAACTACTGTCCCCGGTGTAGGACCGTTATATCCAATGAGGAAGTTGAGACAGTAGAAGAGGAAGGTAAACTCTATTTCATATTATATCCACTGAAAGAGGGAGGTACTCTAACTGTGGCAACAACACGTCCAGAAACGATGCTTGGTGACACAGCAGTTGCAGTACACCCGGATGATATCCGATATAAAGATATTATCGGTAAGACTGTTGAACTTCCACTTATGGGTAGAGAGATTCCAATAATTTCAGATGATAGGGTGGATATGAAGTTTGGAACTGGGGTTGTTAAAATAACCCCAGCCCATGACCCTGCTGATTTTGAAGTGGGTAGAGAGCATCATTTGGAATCTATTAATATCTTGGATAAAAAAGGGTATATCAATGAGAATGGGGGAGAATATGAGGGATTGGAACGCTTTCAAGCCAGAGAGAGAATTTTATGTGACTTGAAGGACAAAGGTTTATTGAAAAAGGAGGAGCCTCACCAGCATTCAGTTGGCCATTGTTCTCGATGTGGTACAGTGATAGAACCATATATATCAAAGCAGTGGTTTGTAAGAATGGATGATATGGCAAAGAAAGCCAGGAAGGCCGTGGAAGAGGGTAGGGTTAAATTTTATCTCCCGCGATGGACAAAGGTATACTATCACTGGCTTGATAATATACGGCCCTGGGTTATCTCCAGGCAACTCTGGTGGGGACATCGATTACCTGTATATTACTGCAGGGATTGTAATGATGTTATAGTGTCACGGGAGAAAGTTAGAAAATGTCCAAAGTGTGGGAGTTCTAATGTTTTTCGAGAAGAGGATGTCCTTGACACCTGGTTTTCCTCCTGGCTGTGGCCTTTTGTCCCTTTTGGCTGGCCGGAAGAAACGGATGAACTTAAGGTATTTTTCCCTTCTTCTACTCTGGTGAGTGGTTGGGATATAATATTTCTATGGGTGGCAAGGATGATTATGTCTTCTCTGGAATTTCTGGGGGAGGTTCCATTTTCAGAGGTTTATCTGCATGGTATGATACGGGATGAAAAGAGGAGAGTGCTCTCGAAATCTCTTGGTAATTCACCAGATCCACTGGACCTCATAGCTAAATATGGTACTGATGCCTTACGAATTGGAATCCTCCGAATCACCCCAGAAGGTAAGGATGTAATCTATAAAGAGGAAAGCATAGAGCATGGAAGGAATTTTCTGAATAAAATTTGGAATGCAACCCGGTTTATAATGATGAATAGCGAGAAAACAGACAGAGATAATATTGAAGGAGTTAATCTATATAAGGTCGATAGATGGATAATATCACGGATGATGGGTCTTGTGAAAGAGACAGAAGATCTGATAGATAATTTCAGGCTCAATGAAGCAGCCAGATTATTGGTCTCACGTTTCTGGCATGAGTTCTGCGATTGGTATCTTGAGATGATAAAACCACGCATTTATAGTGAGAATGAAAGTGAGAGAAAAGGGGCTATTTCAGTTGCGCTATGGGCTTATTACAAGTATCTCAAGCTCTTACATCCTTTCATTCCTTTTATAACCGAAGAAGTAAATGAGATATTGCCCGGAACCGAATGTCAGCTAATTGAATCCGATTGGCCGGTATATGAAGAATCTTATCGAGAAGAAGAACTGGAAGAGCAGATGAGATTTCTTATGGATTTTGTCTCTAATGTCCGGAATATAAGGGGAGAATTTAATCTCCATCCTGATAAGAATATCGAGGTCATTGTTGACGGCAATCCGGATTCCATAGAACTCCTTCGCGATGAGTTTAGTTGGATATCTTTTTTGAGTGGTATTGAAGATATAAAGAGGGGCAAAAAAGTTCCACATACTGCTTTTTTTCATCAGGAAGGATTGAATGTCTACATACCTTTAGAAGGATTCATAGATTTCGATAAAGAAAGGAATAGACTATCTAAAGAGATAAGGGAGCTCGAAGGAATCCTTAAAGGGTTAACAATGCGACTTTCGGATGAACAGTTCCTGGAAAGGGCTCCAGAGGATGTGGTTAGAGGCACAGAGGAAAAAAGGGAAAATCTCCAGGAGAAGCTCAATCACCTACAGAAAAATTTAAGCCGAATCACCTAAAGAAATTTATCGCAAAGCCCGCAAGGGAAAAGGTGATATGTGATAGAAGTCAAGCGAGAAGACAAGCAGGTGATATGTGTTATAAGATAGAAGATGAATATGAACATATCACATACCATATACCACCCTACGAACCCAGCAAACGGATTTATCCGCTATCTGAAGAAATGACATTGGACATTGGACATTGGACTTATGTTCACATACCACATATCCCATATCACTTACCACTCTAAACCCCAACCCCCAAAATTCGAATATCATTCACATTGGTACCAGTTTCCCCTGTCAGGACTACCCCATTTATTCTCTCCAGGAACTTTGTGGATTGGTGTGTTCTGAGTGCATTACTGAGGTCAATGTTGTCAAATGTGGGGCTACCTCCTCCTATAATTCCCCCTGCGTATTTTGAATTACCATCTATACCATCGGAATCTATTGATAAGAACACTGTTTTATCGGATATTTCCATTTTTGTTGCAAATCCAGTTACGCATTCCTGATTTGGCCCCCCTTGACTGTTTGAATACTTTCCAAGGGTTACCGTGGTTTCTCCACCGGAAAATATAATAGACGGAGGTTTACTGGGATTGGACGATGAAGCAATCTCTCTTGCAATTCCTGCGTGTAATATACCTGCATTCTTTGATTCTCCTTCGATTGCTGATGAAAGGATAAGGGTATCATACCCTGAGTCTATTGCTTCTTTCTCCCCTGCTTTTAGTGCCAAAAGGTTGTTTAGTATGATTCTATTATGGGTCTTGGAAAATACCTTACTTTTTAGGGATGGTGTTTCAGGGATTTTCCCATTCATTCCATTTATTAGTGTTTCTATTACAGAAGAAGAAACTTTACTTTCAATTCTAAATTTCTTAAGTATTGAATATGCATCTTCATAAGTTGAGTTATCCGGAGAGGTGGGTCCTGATGCGATACTGGATAGGTCATCGCCAATGACATCAGAAATGATAAGGGAGATAACCATTGCAGGATAAGCACTATCCGAAAGTTTCCCCCCTTTTATCATGGAGATATGTTTACGCACTACATTTATTTCATTTATCGTAGCACCCGAGGATAGGAGGAGTTCGTTTGTCTTCTGCAGTTGTGAGAGGGTTATATCTTCCATAGGGTATGGGAGGAGAGCAGAACCGCCCCCTGAGATGAGCGCAATTATGAGATCATCCTCTTCTGCTTTATCCGTAATTTTTATAACTTCTCTTGAGGCTTCTATCCCTTTCTCTGTTGGTATTGGATGACCTGCTTTAATAATTTTAATCGCTCCTATCCTAAATAGAGGGGCTTCCTTTACTGAGATTATACCCTCTGTAATCCTTTTCCCCAGTATTTCAGTGAGCGCTTTAGCCATCTTGTAGGACGCTTTTCCCCCACCGACGACATAAATATTTTTTATCTTGTTTAGAGGTATCGTAATATCGGTTATAACTAAAGAATTACCTGTTATAGAGACAGAACGTTTTACAGCTTCCTCTGGATTTGCATTATTAAGGATACATTCAAGGATTTTAAGTATATCCTTCCTAATTTGTGATGCGCATTGTGTGAGTGCTTTATAATTCTTGATAAATGTCATTAGGTATGCTTAGTTTTGCTTGAAAACCAGCTTGTTCCCCTTCAGGTTTATCTTGACTTTTCCGCTTTGAATCTTTCCCTCGATGATTTTTGTGGATAAGGGAGTTTCGATTAATCTTTGTATGGTTCTTTTTAGTGGTCTTGCGCCAAAATTCTTGTCATACCCCTCTCTTGCTATAAAGTCTTTTGCCTTATCTTCTACGATTAGTTCTATTCCTGTTTCCGCAAGTCTATTCGAAAGATCTCTCATTAGAATATCGATTATCTTTTTTACATTATCCATAGTAAGGGGTTTAAATATGATAATATCGTCTATTCTATTTAGGAACTCAGGACGCATTTTTATTTTTAACTGTTCGGTAACCTTTTCCTTTAGCAAATCGTAATTATCAGCGAGATTCTGAATTGTACTGGATGCTATATTTGATGTCATTATGTTAACGGTATTGGTGAAGTTAACGGTTCTTCCTTTGCCATCTGTGAGTCTGCCGTCGTCCAGTATCTGAAGTAATATGTTGAACACCTCGGGATGGGCTTTTTCTATCTCGTCATAAAGAATTACCCTGTATGGTCTCTTACGCACTGCCTCTGTAAGGTATCCTCCCTCTTCATATCCGACATAACCGGGTGGTGCTCCTATGAGCCTGGATACTGAATATTTTTCCATGTATTCGCTCATATCAACTCTGATGAGTGCATCCAGAGAATCAAACATAATCCAGGCGAGGACCTTTGCTAATTCTGTTTTCCCTACACCTGTAGGGCCTAAGAATATAAAAGAGCCGATGGGCTTTGTTGGGTCAGAGAGTCCAGAGCGTGATCTTCTTATAGCATTTGCTACTGCTTTTACTGCTTCTTCCTGATTAATAATGCGTTCATGCATCTCTTTTTCCAGGTTTATCAACTTATCCCGATCCTTCTCCATCATCTTGTTAACAGGTATACCGGTCCAATCTGATACAATTTCTGCTATGTCTTCCTCACAAAGTGCTTCATCTTTTGGATGTTCCTTGTCCCATTTCGCTTTTTCCCTTAGATATTCTCCTCGGATTTTCTCTTCCTCTTCCATGGTCTGATGGGCCGTTCTATGATCTCCCTCTTCCGCCAGTTTCTTTGCCTCTTCTTGAAGGCTTTTTATTTTTTCCTCCTGCCTTTTTATATTTTCAGGGAAACTAGCTCTCTCCAATCGTCTCTTTGCACAGGCTTCATCCAGAAGGTCGATAGCTTTATCGGGTAAATATCTATCCTGTATATATCTTTTTGAGAATTTAACTGCAGCATCGATTGCACTTTCATCAATAATTACATTATGGTGTTTTTCATAACTACCCTTAAGTCCTTTTAATATTTCTATCGAATCCGTAACAGAGGGTTCATTTACCCAGACTGGCTGAAACCTCCTCTCAAGTGCGGGGTCCTTTTCTATATATTTTCTATATTCAGTTACAGTCGTAGCACCAATAGTTTTTATAAATCCTCTTGTCAGGAAGGGTTTCATCATATTTGAAGCATCTACAGCCCCTTCAGCAGCCCCTGCGCCTACGATTGTATGGAGTTCATCTATAAATAGTATTAGTTCATCCTTCTTTTTCTCTAATTCTTCCAGTATTGCTTTCAACCTATCTTCGAATTCCCCTCTGAATTTAGTTCCAGCAATGAGTCCGCCTATATCAAGAGCCAGGATTTTTTTATTCCTAAGTAGCTCCGGCACTTTAGCAGCCACTATTCTCTGCGCAAGGCCTTCAACGATTGCAGTTTTCCCAACCCCAGCTTCTCCAACCAGGACAGGGTTATTCTTTGTTTTTCTTATCAGTATTTGCATCGTTCTACTTATCTCTTTATCCCTATCAATTACAGGATCCCCCATAGATTCTGTAAGATCCCTGGTATATTTTTCAAGTATTTTATACTTACTTTCAGCATCTGGCTCTTCTATTCTTCTTTCTCCGCGGACATTTTTAAGGGAGTTATATATGCTTTCTTTAGAGATACCAAAGGCAGAGAGTATTTCTCCAGCTTTTCCCCTATCATCTGCTAGGGCAAGAAGGATGTGTTCTGTCCCTATATATTTATCCTTGAGCCTTCTCGCTTCTTCCCAAGCGTCATCAAGGACTCGCTTTGTTTCAGGTGATATGTAAACCTGCAGAGTTTTCCCGTATGCCTTTGGCGTTTTGTCAAGTTCATCAATAACTCTGTTCTTGGCTCCTTCAGGACTTATCCCCATATCCTTTAAGATCTTTGGAACTACACCCTCTGGATCGCCCAGGAGCCCATATAAAAGATGGACTGGCGTGAGTTCTGTATGATTAAATTTGGATAAGGAAGACTCTGCAATACCAAGTGCTTCCTTTGTTTTCTCGGTAAATCTATCTTCATTCATTTTCCTTTCCTTCCTTTTCCTAATATGATAGCCCTAACTCCTTTCATGTCAAGAATAATAGTTTCTTTTATTATGGAAGTTAAAAAGAGAGCGAGTCGACTATGGAATTTATAAGTCAAAGAATAATCCTGAATAGAACCGTTTCTTGTTTTTTATTCTTCCCTTGGAATTATTGTATATGTATAGTTAATAGGGACAATCTTTTTTAACATTATGGAGGCGGAACAGTATAGGTTCTGCGATTTATTAATGGCTTTTTCTACTTTCCTTTTATCTATATCATTACCGTATATGAGATACTCAAGTTTTATAGAGGTGAAAACCTTTGGATGTTCCTTACTTCTCTCTGTCTCTGCTCTTATCCTGATATCCTGAAAATCTACCCTCATTTTATTAAGTAAAGAAATCACATCCATGCCTGTGCAGCCTGCCAGGGAGAGAAGGAAAAGTTCCATGGGTTTACTGGCTGCTTCACTCCCACCAAATTCCTTTGGTCCATCCATGATTATCCAGTGTCCGGATTCGCCCCTACCGGCCATTGTCAACCCATCAACTTGTTTTACTTCAACTTTCATGTACAAAATCTATTCGGATATATAATTTTGTCAATGGTTGATATGCTACCCTACGCCCTTTTTTCTCGCAAAGCTCGCAAAGGAAAAGGTGATATGTGATAGAAGTCAAGCGAGAAGACAGGCAGGTGATATGTGTTATGAGATAGAAGATGAATATGCACATATCACATACCACCCAACAAATCGTTATTGCGAGGGACGAAGTCCCGAAGCAATCTCTGGTATTAGGTCTGGACTTTCAATGTCATAACGCCTAACGCAATCAACTCAACAAATGCTATAAGTGCTTTGCTACTGTCAAAAGTCAAGCACCGACCCCACAGCCTTGCGCCTTTTTCGAAAGGGAATAATATCATCAATAAATGAAGATAGGAAGATTAGAGTGATTCATCCATTACTGGATAAGGAAAAACAAAAAAAGGCGAAGAGATACGAAGGAGAGAAAAGGAACCTTGGGCTTATAGGATTATTTCTTTCTCTTGTAGTCCAGATATCTTTCTATTTCAGCGGTTTGTCATCTATTATTGCCCATTGGAAGGTATTCTATTCTGCTTTATGGATATTTCCAATCTTTATTGTTATCTATTTTTTATTGCAGGATATTATTGGTTTACCTGTTTCTTATCATTCTGGTTTCTCCCTCGAACATAAATACGGATTTTCAAGACAGACAAGAAAAGAGTGGTTTATTGACCATCTAAAGGGATTTCTATTGTCCATTGTTCTGGGAATTATAGTTTTTGGAACCCTTTTCATACTCTTTGAAAGATTCCCAACGATATGGTGGTTGATAGCAGGAGGAGTTATGGCTTTTTTCTCTGTAATTTTGTCAACAATATTTCCTGTTCTGATTATGCCAATCTTCCATCATTATGATCCGATAGAGGATGAAGATTTGAAGAATAATTTAAGCGATATCTTAAAAGAAGCAGGTATCAGGATTGAGGGTTTTTACAGGGAGGATACGAGCAAGAAGACTACCAAGGAGAATGCTATGCTTGCTGGTATGGGGAAAACAAAAAGGGTAATCCTTACGGATAACATAATTGAACAGATGGATTCATCCGAGATAAGAGTCATATTAGGGCACGAGATAGGACATTATAAGAAGAAGCATATGATGAAATTTATTTTTATTGGAGTTTGCCTTCAGATATTTGCATTCTTCTTACTTAATAAGATTATGATAATATTATTTCCTGGGTTCCTTGCCGGTTTTTTAGAAAACCTGATATTACTTCCTATAATGTTATTCTATCTCGAATTGATTAATTTATTCCTTTTGAAGATGCTTCAGAACTGGATAAGTAGAGTATTTGAAAGGGAAGCGGATGGAGAAGCCCTCAAACTTACGAAAGACAGTGAAGGATTTAAGAGAGCAATGGCAGGTCTTGCCAACCGTAATCTATCCAACGCTTATCCTTCCTTATGGGTAAAATTATTTTATTATAACCATCCACCGATTGAGGAAAGGCTTACAATGGCAGAGAATTGGAAGGGGTAAAAGCTCCTCTTAAAGGCATCTCTGCATCTGTAAGCATTATTAGGTGTTTGGTTCATAGCGTGCGTCCATAGCGTCTATAGCGTCTATAGCGTTCGTAGGGTTCGTAGGGTGATAAGGGATACGTGATATGTGATATGTGGGAACGGGCTTCTGCCCGTGATCATCGAGGCTAGAAAGCCTCTCCCACAAGATTAGTCCAGAGTCCAGTGTCCATCTTTTAGGTCTTAGGTTCATAGCGTTTATTGCGTCCATTGCGTCTATAGCGTCTATAGCGTTCGTAGGGTTCGTAGGGTTCGTTGGGTTCATTGGGTTCGTTGGGTTTTTCCTAATCAACGACTCAACTACTCAACTATTTAACTATTTTACTCTGCGTGTATCTGCGGTTTCATTTGACTTTGGACTAAAAAACGGGAGCGAAGCGACTGCCTCTGTGCCTGATTTACAGTTCTGGATAATGTTTGCTTTTTACCCTACCGGTTTCTGGATTGTATTGATACTCAGCAGGATCCTTGATCTTGAGGGACAGTTCACTTAAACTTTCTGGATACTTATTATTTTCTATTCTGTGCATATTTATAGCCTTTCGTATTGATGCAATCTCCGTTATTATCCTGGTTTTTTTTGGCGCTTCTATGAGCCCATTAGAATAATCCTTAACGATTTTCTTTGTCTCTTTTACGGCTTCCTTACCCTGTTTGCATCCAGGCAGAAAAACCATCAAGATTAATAAGATAATAAGTTTCATCATAGTCTATTATAAAAAATGGTGAGAGACGGAATCGAACCGCCGACACCAGGATTTTCAGTCCTGTGCTCTACCTACTGAGCTATCTCACCATTTGTTTTATTATAAACTAATTTATCATTCTGTCAAGAAGTAGCTTGATAAATTGCTTCATTTTGTTAGATTTTGGTTTAAAAAAGGAGGGATAAATGGGCGGAAAAGGTCCATTATTCATAGCAGATAATGTGAGTATAATCGGTGATGTGCGCATGGGTAATAATGTAAATATATGGTATGGAGCGGTCTTGCGAGCAGACCTCAATTATATCGAAATCGGCGATAATACCAATATACAGGATAACACAGTGCTTCATGTTGAGCGTGATCTACCAACCATTGTTGGGTCCAATGTTACTGTAGGCCATGGTGTAATTATTCATGGTGCAAATATTTCATCTAATGTACTTATAGGGATGGGAACAATTATTCTAAATAATTCCACGATAGGAGAGGGATGCATAATTGGAGCTGTGCTCTTATCAAAGAGAATGAAAATATCCCTCCTTTCTCGCTTGTTGTAGGTATTCCTGGTAAGGTTAAGAAGAAACTTGATGAATCTATACTACAGATGATAAAGAGTTCGGTGGAAGAATATATAGAACTGGCAAGAAAGAGGATAGAGACAGATTATTAAATTCCTCTATAAGTTTTCCGGAAATTTACTCGTTAGTTATTTAAAATGATTATTGCTTTCCTCCTATTTCAGCAAGTAATTTTTTTGCTTCCGGTTCATCTTTAAGAATGAAATCTGCTTGATGTGTAGGGTTTTCCAGCTTGAGCATTTTTCTTAAATATTCTTTTGCCTTCTCATAATTTTTCTTCTTTGCATAGACTTTGGCAAAATCTATGTAGAGGATCGAGTAATTTGAGTCTATTTCCATAGCCTTATGAAGGAATTCAAACGACTTATTAAGATTTCCGCCAAAGAGTCCAGGAAGTTCATAATATAGGACTGCGAGTCCATCCATTGCTCCCGTATGTTCTGGATTCAATTTGAGTGTTGTTTCAAATTCCTTTCTTATAGTTGGGACTGAGGACAGGGATTTCATTACCCCTTTTAGCTGTCCAATTCTTCCAAAATTTACGCCAAACCAGAAATGTCCTTCTGGATTCTCTTTATTGATTTTTATCAGTCTCTCTGCAAGATTCATACCCTTTTCATAGAACTTAAACTTTTCTTCTTTGGATGTTGTTCTGTCTCCCAGGGTATAGTAAATTTTTGAAAGATTCCACAGGGCTTCTTCATTTTCTTTATCTTCATTTAAAACCTCCTCGATTAGGAGTTTACATTCTTCGAGATAATTTTCCATTTCGTGGCGATTTTCATATAGATAAGTAGCCCTATTCAGTTTTTCATTAATTGTCAAGGATAGTATTATGAATAAATAATACATAAGAATTCTCCCTTTTATTTTTTATTACACCAACATAATTCACTATTAGACCCAAAGCTATTAACTCTATAACTTGTTCTCCTTTATAATATGAAAACTAATTTCAAAAGTCAATAATTTATACCCGTGCTTTTAGGGTCGGTGCTTGACATTTTGACAATTTTTATATCCTTTATCGACCCTCGTTTAATTTCTTCGTATTATTGGAAAGTGGAATGAGAAGCGATACAATCGAAATAAACAGTAAGTGGTCTATAGCAAATTATAGGTATATCCAGGAATTGTTGGGACACAAGAGTTCAAAGACAACTGAAATATACACCCGTGATTGAACGGAATTTGGCATCCATAAGAAATCCATTGGACAATTTGTTTAAACCATAGAAAGAGATTGACAGATGGAAGATGATCATTATAGTGATAGTGTGACAGAAGGGAAAGTCACCCATAGAGAGTATATACGCAATACTGCAGATACTCCCCCAGATTGGAAGTATATACGCAGTACTGCAGAAATAAACAAGTCAGGGGAGATTTTTGGTAATGCGATCAAGAGTGTAGGGAAGGAGGGTATATGAGAGAAATCGCTAAAGGTTGGCAGGACTTTTGGGCTGAATTTTTCAGAATAAAATATCAGCATCTTGATGAGCCTGCAATCGAGAAAGAAGTTGTTTCGCATATCATTCATACCCTTAATCTTAGAAGAGGTAATAGAATCCTTGATTTTGCTTGCGGGGAAGGTTCTAAAGACTTTGAGCTTGCTCGTAGAGGAATGAATGTAGTCGGAGTGGATATTGCAAAAGTGCTTGTGGATTACGGTAACAAAGCTGCACAAAAAGAAAATCTGCCAGTAAAACTTATAAAAAGGGATATGAGAGATGCAAGATTCAATGAGGAATTCGATGCTTGTACAGTTGTTAGTAGCTTTGGTCTATTTGATGATAGCGGTAATCTAAAGGTATTGCAAGCAGTTGAAAAAGCGTTAAAACATGGTGGGAAATTTTACATCGATCTAATGAATCCGTTTACAAGAATAAAAGAAAGAGAAGAAAGATGGGAGAAGGTAGAAGATGGTTATCTTCTAATGAAATACAATCACAATTTAGTCACAGGAAAAATGAGAATTACTTCTCTTTATATCACCAAGGAAGGTAACCTGATAAAATCAAAGCATGATGAATTAGTAAGGCTTTATACATTACCTGAAATGATCAAATTAATTGAAACTGCAAAACTTGTGTTTAAGGGTGCTTACGGTTCGTTTAGTATTCCATTGGAAGAATATAGTGTAACATCAGATAGCATGATAGTACTGGGAGAAAAAACCTGATTGAATAATAGTAATTAACAATAGAATTCAAAGAAGTTTAGTTTCTGGAGCGCTTCATACAGAAGGTATGAAAGGAAAAACAAAAACTTTGTCTAACCGTGATGTCAAAAGTCAAGCTTGCCCCGCCTGCCCTGTGTAATGTCTACTATTACATTGGGGTGGAATCCTTTCACTATTCCACAAGGGGCACCGACCCCGTTAACTCCAAAGAATTTACTGTTGACATTTCCCATGATTAAAACTATAATAAGAGAGAATGAAGAATCGAGAGATTGCTGAGATTCTTTCTGAAATTGCTAAAGCACTGGCTCTAAGCAATGATAACTTCTTTAAGATAAGAGCATACGAACGAGCTGCACGTGCAATAAAAGATTTGCCAGAGGATATAGAAAAAATATGTAAAGAGGGATCTCTTACTGATATTCCGGGTGTGGGAGAAGGTATAGCAAAGAAGATCAAAGAATACTTAGAGACCGGTAAAATGTCTAAATATGAGGAAGTTACGAAAGATATACCTCACTCACTCCTCGCCCTTCTCGATATAAGAGAGCTTGGTTCGAAAACACTTGGAGTTCTCCATAAGGAATTAGGCGTTCTGAATTTAGAAGACCTGAAAAAGGTTATTGAGGATGGTACTTTTGCAAAAATAGAGGGGCTTGGTAAAAAAAAAGCAGAGAAAATTTTGGATAATATACGGGAATATGAAAAGAGAATAGGGAAGCAAGGTCGCTTTCTACTTGGTGAAGTTATGTTAATTGTGAATGAAATTGTAAAAAAGTTGAAGAATATTGATTCAGTAACGAGGGTAACCCCTTGTGGTTCCTACAGGAGGATGAAGGAAACGCTGGGTGATATAGACATTCTTGTCGAATCAAAAGATAGCAAAAAGGTAATGAAGAAATTTACTTTATTCCAGGAGGTAAAAAAGGTTCTTGAATCCGGTGAAACAAAAACATCAGTAATTATAGAAGGTCAGGGTATCCAGATGGATCTACGCGTGGTACCGGAGGAATCCTATGGAGCAGCACTTATGTATTTTACCGGGTCAAAGGACCATAACGTGCATATCCGAAGCCTTGCCCAGAGGCGAGGGCTCAAAATTAACGAATATGGTGTCTTTCGCGGTAGCATGAGAATAGCAGGTAAAACAGAGGAGGAAATTTATAAACTTCTCCACTTACAGTTTATACCACCTGAACTTCGTGAGGATAGAGGGGAGATAGAACTTGCCATGAAGGGAAACCTTCCACAATTGGTGAATTATAATGATATAAAAGGGAATCTCCATACCCATACTAAATATTCGGATGGGGAAAATACTATTAGAGAATTGGTTCTTAAGTCTCTTGAATTAGGATATTCGTATCTTGGTATTTCCGATCATTCCAAAACAGCATCTTACGCAAATGGTTTATCGGTTACCGAACTTAAAAAGCAATCCGAAGAGATAGATAGGCTTAATGAAGAATTTGATGAATTTACAATACTAAAAGGAATAGAATGCGATATACTCTCCGATGGGAGCCTTGATTATGCCGAAGATGTTCTGTCTTCCCTTGATTATGTAATTGGTGCTATACATTCCCACTTTAAGAAGAATGTAACTCTTCGGATGGAAAAAGCCCTGGAGAACCCATATCTCACAATACTTGCTCATCCTACTGGGCGGCTCATATCAAAGAGAGAAGGATATGAACTTGATATTGAAAGGGTTATGGATAAAGCAAAAGAGACGGAAAAGATACTTGAAATAAACGCATATTATGATAGATTAGACCTGGATGAACATAATACGAGGGAAGCTTATAAGCGGGGTATTAAGTTCTGCATAAACACCGATGCTCATAATCTCAGGATGTTTGACTGGATGGATCTCGGTGTTGGTATTGCCAGGAGGGCATGGTTAGGAGCTAGTGCAGTAATAAATACCTATAAATTGAAGGTTCTTTTGGGTTTGATTGAAAGAAATGGATAAATTTATAATTGAAGGCGGTAGGAGATTAGAGGGAAGAGTGGATATCAAAGGTGCTAAGAATTCTGCTCTTCCAATTCTTGCTTCTACACTTCTCGTCGAGGATGAATTTAGAATAGAGAATATCCCTATGGTCAGGGATATAGTCACAATGAAGAAAGTATTAGAGACACTTGGTGTTTCGGTTTCCTTTGATGGTAATTCTGTATATATTGATACAAGGGGGGCTGTTGGGTATGAAGCACCCTATGAACTGGTAAAGCAGATGAGGGCGAGTTATTATGTTCTTGGTCCACTTCTTTCGAGGCTGGGGAGAGCAAGGGTCTCCCTTCCAGGGGGATGTGCTATTGGTTCGAGACCTGTTGATCTTCACATAAAGGGTATGCGCTCCCTTGGGGCACAAGTTTCTGTAGTACATGGCTATATAGAAGTGTGCGCAGACAGTCTTCGGGGCTCTCACGTCCTTCTTGAGGGAGCTAATGGTCCTTCAGTTGGAGCAACAATTAATACAATGATGGCTTCTCTCAGGGCTCGTGGTGTCACAATAATTGAAGGTGCTGCCATGGAGCCGGAGGTTGTTGATGTTGCAAACTTCTTGAAAAGATGTGGGGCTAATATTCAGGGTGAGGGGACGCGTAAAATAGAGATCAGGGGGGTTCAAAAGCTTTCAGGATGTAAGTATAGGATAATTCCCGATCGGATTGAGGCTGGAACATTTGCTGTGGCGGCAGCCATAACAAAGGGAGATATATACCTTTCAAATGTAGAATGTGATTGCATTGAATCAATCCTGACCAAATTAAGAGAGACCGGGGTTATTATTTCTAAGGATAAGTGGGGCCTTAGAATAAGAATGGATGGAGATATTATGCCCACTGATATAGAAACAGCTCCTTATCCGGGATTTCCCACTGATATGCAGGCCCAATTTACCAGTCTTCTTGCATTGTCCAACGGAGTTTCGATTGTAAAGGATGCAATCTTTGAAGAACGCTTCATGCATGTTCCGGAACTGGTAAGAATGGGAGCAAATCTCCATCAGGAGAGTGATTATGTTATTATAAAGGGGGTTCCCTATCTGAGTGGTGCTCAGGTTATGGCATCTGACCTTCGCGCTTCAGCTGCGCTTGTACTCGCGGGACTTGCCGCACAGGGAACTACAGAGATATCCAGGATTTATCACATAGACAGAGGTTATGAGAGCATCGAGGAAAGGTTCCAATCCTTAGGAGCAGAGATATGGAGATTAAAAGAATAGAAACCGATTTTCTACTCATAGGAAGTGGAATATCTGCCCTGAACTTTGCACTACGCGTTTCTGATAAGGGGAATGTTTTAATCCTTACTAAAAAGAAAAGAACAGATGCAACTACAAATTATGCTCAGGGTGGTATAGCATCTGTTTTTGATAAAGAAGATTCATTTGAGAGCCATAAAGAGGATACTCTCCGTGTGGGGTGTGGATTATCGGAGGAAGAATCTGTTGATGTTATGGTAAGGGAAGGTCCCTCGAGAATAAGAGATATCATCCAGTGGGGGGTAGAATTTACAAGGGATGAGTCTTCTGATCTTGAACTATGGAAGGAAGGAGGACATTCCCACAGAAGGATTGTCCATGCTGGTGATTTCACTGGGCGAGAAGTGGAGAAGGGTCTTATATCAGCTGTAAAAAGTTATCCAAATATTCGTATATTCGAACATCATCTTGCGTATGAACTTATCATAATAGATAATTCCTGCTATGGGGTGTATGCTCTTGATGTATCTACTGGAGAGATAATACAGGTGATTTCTAAAGTAACTTTTCTCGCCACCGGTGGGGCGGGGCAGGTTTATCAGCATACATCAAATCCAAATGTTGCCACTGGGGATGGGGTGGCTTTGGCTTATAATGGTGGTTGCAGAATAGTGGATATGGAGTTTTTCCAGTTTCACCCCACAACTCTATACACTGCAGAACCCCAGGAAAAACAGTTCCTCATTTCTGAGGCTGTCAGGGGTGAAGGAGCAAGATTATATGACCGGGATGGACATAGATTTATGGAGGGTATCCACCCGAGGATGGAACTTGCTCCTCGAGATGTGGTGGCAAGGGCATGTGATGCCGTATTGAAGAAAAGGGGAGACGATTTTGTCTATCTTGATATATCTTTTAAAGATAAGAATGAAATAAAAAGCAAATTTCCCAATATTTACAAGGAATGCCTGAAACACTCAATTGACATGACAAAAGGGCCTATACCTGTGGTTCCTGCTGCACATTATATGTGTGGAGGGGTTTATACTGATACTTACGGTAGAACAGATGTCAGGGGACTGCTATCCGCTGGAGAAGTAACCTTCACGGGCGTTCATGGCGCCAACCGACTGGCAAGTAATTCACTTCTTGAAGCACTGGTCTTTTCAGCAAGGGCTTCTGAAGTGGCACCTGATTGGATGGTAGAGGGTTCTCCACCGGAACACCTCCTGGGCAATGTAAGGAGGAGATCTACCATAGAAGAGAGTGTACTGGCAGTTCACACGAAAAGGGAAATCAAGCAAACCATGTGGAATTATGTTGGTATTGTACGAAGGGATTACCTTCTCAATCGAGCCAAAAGGCGTTTTGAACTGTATAAAGAGGAGATCGAAGAACTATACAGGAATAGTTGTCTTTCAGAGGACATAATTGAACTACGGTCACTTATTACAGTAGCCTATCTTATAACCTTATCGGCCTTAAAGAGGAAGGAGTCAAGAGGACTTCACTACAACAAGGATCACCCGGAAATGGATAGTAATTTCAAGAGACATACGATACTAAAAAAGGAGGGATGATGGACTATAAACTTGTCACCAAACACTTTGATGTAACTGAGGAACTACAGAATCGGATGGATAAGAAGCTAGGGAAACTGGCGAAATTCAATAAATGGATAAATCATATTGAGATTATAATAAGTGGCGAAGGAGATATGCAGAATACAGAGATCAACGCTTATCTGGACCATAAACAAATCAATTCTAAAGCAAAGGGTAGAGACGCATACATTACATTTGCTAACGCTTTTTCTAAGTTTAAAAGACAGCTTGAAGAATACGAGACCAGGGTAACCGATCACCATGGCAACCACTGAATTAACAGTTAAAGCTCTATTGGATGAGCTAAAGAGGTATATTGATGTTGAACTTTTAGCTGGTGAGAAGGGGCTCGCGAGGAAGATTGAAAAGAGATACATAAACCGTCCTGCTTATTTGTTAACTGGCTATAATAAAGATTTCCCTATGGACTCAATTCAATTATTGGGGAATCGCGATATAGGATTTCTTTCCAATTTGAAGAAAAAAGAGAGAGTAGAAGCGATTGCTCGCCTCCTTTCTACGAACCCCCCAATTATAGTCATTAGCTGGGGGCTCAAACCCCCACCTGAATTAATTAAAGGATGCGAAAGAACAGGGATTTCCCTTGTAAGGTCCAGTGCGCCAACTTGGAAAGTGAGAGAGGATACTCAGTTGTACCTTGAGGACAAACTGGCAGAATTTACATCAATTCATGGAGACCTGGTAGATGTGTTTGGAGTAGGATTGTTGATTACAGGAGAGAGTGGCATAGGTAAGAGCGAATTAGCCCTTGATTTGGTTGAAAGGGGTCAGCGTTTAATAGCAGACGATGTTATTATTGTAAAGAGGAAAAAGGACATGTTGATAGGAGAGGAGTTAGAAAAAGAGGATATACTCAGGCACAATCTCGAGATCAGAGGAGTGGGGATAACGAATGTAGCTGTTTTATTTGGTATTAAAGGTATAAGAATGCATAAAAGGATAGAGACGCAGATGGGCCTTGTTAAATGGGAAGAGAAGAAAGATTATACTCGAACCGGCCTGGAAATTCAGGAAGTAAATATTCTGGGTGTATCTATTCCTTATACCGAGGTACCACTTGTTCCGGGTAAGAATATAGCCACTATTGCTGAAGTTATAGCAATGACCTATTTGAGCAAAGTTGGAGGGTGTGATTTTGCAGAAATATATCAAAGAGAATTATTAAGGAAGCTGAGGAGACAGGGTAAGAAATATTCGAAACTCGAGGAAGATGAGGAATAAGATTACATCCGGTAGGATTACATTCGGTCCCATTCCATCGAGGAGATTGGGCAGGAGTCTTGGTATAAATCATATTCCTCCAAAGATTTGTACCTATTCCTGTGTATACTGTCAGGTAGGCGATACAATCAGGCTTGCTATAAAAAGACAGTCCCTTTATTCTCCCCCAGAGGTAAAAAAACAGGTAGTAGATAAAGTAGAAGAATTGCAAAGAAGGGGAGAGAAAATAGATTTCCTATCCTTTGTTCCTGATGGAGAACCGACACTTGATGTTAATCTCGGTAATGAGATTGGTCTATTAAAAGCATTGAGTATTCCCATAGCAGTAATTACCAATGGGACATTGATTGATAATCCCGATGTCAGAAAGGATTTAATGCAAGCAGATTGGGTATCTTTCAAGGTTGATGCAGTGACTGAAGGTGTATGGAGGAAAATTAATTGTCCTCATGCTGACTTGAATCTTTCCAGGATATTGAATGGAATGGTAGAGTTCAGTAAAGAGTATAAAGGAGATCTTAATACGGAAACAATGCTCGTTTCGGGATTGAACGATTCAGAAGAGGAATTAAAAAAGATATCTGATTCCCTTGAGAAATTCAGTAATATAAAGGCGTATATATCGATTCCCACACGTCCCCCGGCATTGAAATGGGTAAAACCTGCAGATGAGAAAGAAATAAACAGAGCGTATCAAATCTTCAGTCAGAAGATAGAGAGAGTAGAACTACTGATTGGCTATGAGGGAAATCAGTTTGCATCAAGTGGAAATATCAGGTATGATATGCTTGATATTACAGCCGTCCACCCAATGCGGGAAGAAGCGGTAAAAAAATTATTGGAAAAGACAGGAGAAGGTTGGTCGATAATCAATAAAATGGTAGAAAATGGAGAGTTAATAGAGATATATTCGGGAGGGAATAAATTCTTTATGAGAAAACTTCCGGGAAGAAAGGGATAATATGGGGAAGATCGCAGAAAATTACAGGAAATTGAGGGATTCAATCCCGAGTTATGTCACTTTAGTTATAGCGACTAAAACAAGGACACCAGATGAAATTGAAGAAGTGATTGAGGTGGGTGCAACCGATATAGGAGAAAATTATGTATATCCCGAGGCTGTGAACAAGTATAAATTGCTTGGAGATACAGCAAAAGAAGTTAGATGGCATCTTATAGGCCCCCTGCAGAAAAACAAAATAAATAAAGCACTTCCGATATTCGATATGATCCAAACAGTGGATTCAAGCCGCATCATGCGAGATATCGATAAACGCTTGGAGAAGGCTGGAAAATCTGTCATTCCTATCCTGCTTGAGGTAAATAGTGGAGGAGAAGAGACAAAATCGGGTTTCCTGCCAGATTTTTCGCTGATAAAGGATGCGCTTTTAGAAATAGAAGAATTGAAACATATACGCATAAAGGGTTTGATGACGATGGGCCCCCGGTTTGGGGATCCCCAGGACGCCCGACCTTATTTTAAATTAACAAGAGAACTTTTTGAAAAATTAGGGGATATTAAAACCATAAATTCTGAAATGAAGATACTCTCAATGGGAATGAGCAATTCCTATAGGGTTGCCATTGAAGAAGGTTCAAATATGGTTAGAATCGGCTCTCTTATATTTGGAATGAGAACTTAGCCTCCTACCCCGTTCCATTTTTAGCCACAGGGACACAGAGTTGTTTGTCCAATGTCCAAAGTCAAATGAAACCGCAGATACACGCAGAGTAAAATAGTTAAATAGTTGAGTAGTTGAATAGTTAAGTTGGTAAAAACCTAAACCCTAAAAGATGGACACTGGACTCTGGACGCTCGACTCTAGACTAATCTTGTGGGAGAGGCTTTCCAGCCTCGATGATCACGGGCAGAAGCCCGTTCCCACATATCACGTATCCCTTAT
>Ga0209121_10000650_pt1 | contig 36507 bp, 36 predicted proteins | sample Cruoilmetagenom3_FD_187292 | JGI IMG/M metagenome (GOLD analysis project Ga0209121, IMG submission 187292) | Oil polluted marine microbial communities from Coal Oil Point, Santa Barbara, California, USA - Sample 3 (SPAdes) (version 2) | ecosystem: Environmental > Aquatic > Marine > Oil seeps ... | reverse complement strand
CTAATAAAACAACTGCAACATCACCATAAGCACCGCGAGGAAAATGAACGTCATGATTCCGCCGGCGCGGAAGAAATCCGGCACCGTATAGCGCCCCGGACCCATGATCAGGGCGTTTACTTGATGGGTGGGCAAAATGAAGGAGTTGGACGTGGCCAGCGCAACCGTCAGCGCAAACACTGCCGGATCAGCCCCGGCTTGCAGCGCAATACTGATTGCGAGCGGCACCAGTAGCACGGTGGCCCCGACGTTGGACATAACGAGCGTAAAGCCTGTGGCCAGAATCGCGATTACCAGTTGCAATACCCAAGTATCAACGTCTCCAACCGCGGTTAACACCTGATCCGCAATCCACGCCGCGGTACCGCTGGCCTCAACCGCTTTGCCAAGCGGGATAAGGCTGGCGAGGAGGAAAACAGTTTTCCAACTGACCGAGGCATAGGCTTCTTCGGGGTCCAGAACGCCAGAAATAATAATCCCCAGCGCGCCGACAAGCAGCGCAACGGAAAGGCGCAGGTCTGTCAGCAGCACCAGCCCCATCGCGATGCCAAAAAAGATAAGCGCATGTGCCACCTTGTTGGGGCGCACTTCTTCCTGCGGGAAGTCGCTTGTCACCACCACATTCATGTTAGTATGAAAGTGCTGCAAGCTCTGCCAGTCGGCAAAAATCACCACCGTATCACCGGACTGGAACTCTTTACTCCGCACATCTTCGCCTTCACGCATGGTTTTGCCGTGGCGAATAATGCTGAGGGTGGAGATACCTTGCGTTTCACGTAGTTTCTTGGTGCGAGCGGATTCGCCGATCAGCGGAGAAGTTGGGGAAATCACAACTTCAGCCAACCCGGCTGAGGAAGCCGACATCACTTCGGAAAACAGATCAAGGCCCGGCTTCAGATCCAGGCCGTAGGCTTTGCAAAAAACCTCAATACTTTCACGCTCACCGATCACACATAGGTGGTCGCCCTGCGCAATTTTCAGAGCCGCCGGCACGCCGCGCGTTGTGGCACGAACTTTTTTACCGGAAGTCACACCGACAGTGCGCACATGAAACTTGGTTTCGTATTCGTCGAGCATCTTGCCGATCAACCGGCTGGAAGACGGAATGTAGATCTCGGCAACGATATAGTCGATTCCATAATCTGCGGACAGATGGCTTTCCAAACCTTGTTTTTTGTCAGCCACATCTTTGCCCTTGGGCAGCACAAACCGGCCAAAAACCACGAAATACAGAATACCGGATATAATGAGCGCAATGCCAATTGGCGTAACCGAAAACAGGCCGAATGTCTCGATTTGATCATCTAAGTGCAAACCGATATTGGCGTTGATGATCAAGTCATTAAGAAGAATAAGCGGGCTTGATCCCACCATCGTAAGGGTACCGCCAAGAATGGCACAAAAACCCATCGGCATCAAAAGACGGGCCATCGGGATTTTTGACCGCGTGGAAATGCGCTTTACCACCGGCAAGAACAGCGCCGCGGCCCCAACATTTTGCATGAATCCGGAAATACCTCCAACGGTGCCCGAAATCAGAGGAATAATTCTTGTTTCGGTGCTGCCGCCAACCTTCACCAGATAGCGCGCCACAGAGTTCATAATGCCGGTTTTATCCAGCCCGGCACCGAGGATCATCACTGCTATGATGGAAATAACAGCGTTGGACGAGAACCCGTCAAACAATTCGTTGATATCGACCAGTCCCTGCTCTAGCCCCATGATCGGGGCGAGAATGCTGGAAAGCCCCAACATGACCAGAATGGTCAGGGCGGCAATATCAATGGGCACGATCTCAAATGAAAACAGAAAAACCGTCAGCAATAGAAGTGAAAGAACCCAAGCTATTTCAATATTGGGAGCGATGGTGGTCATTAACCAACCCAGAAGGAGAAAGCCGATAGCTGCGCCGCCAACAACGAGTCCGCGAAGATTTTTCATAAAAACATACCTCTTTCGTGCAAACTCACACCAAAAAATTACTATTGCAAGATTTTTTGAGCATTTTCGGGTGCGACGAATTCGGCGCTATAGCGTATTTTTTAGGATCGGGCGCGCCAGATCCAGCGCTTTTATAAAGCATTTTTCGGCGCCAAATGGTGCGTTTACCAAGAGCAGTCCGCTACCCGTCATGCCCTTTCCGTCCTTAAGATCAAAGCTCACTTCGTCACGCAGATATTTGATCCTCATCCCCTCTATCAGCTCTTCATGGCGCCCTGCCGGAAGGATCGGATACCAGATCATCACAGTCGCCTCGGGCCATTTGGCCACAAGCTTGAGTGTGAAATCCGCCACTTGCGCATATTCGGTTTTGACCTCGTAGGAAGGGTCAACCAGCACCAGCCCCTTGCGTGGTTTTGGTGGTGACAGGCCTAAAACCCCCTCATATCCGTCCCGCCGGTGGATCGCTGTATGCGCCGCGCTAAGCATCCTTTTGAGCCCGGCATGCTCTGCCGGATGGAGCTCCATCAAATAAAGCCGGTCTTGCTCACGAAGCAAAGTTTGCGCGATCAGCGGCGAGCCGGGGTAAGCGTGCGCCCCGTAATGCTGGCGGGTGGAATCTAGCGCGGTTTTCAGCGGGCAATCCGGCAGTTCCAGCGCCTCGATCCCCTCGCGGGCCTCTCCGGTTTTCAGCGAGTCCTCTGCCGCCAGATCATAGAGGCCACGCCCGGCATGGGTTTCCATATAGGAAATGCCGCGCGCCTTGCGCGTCAGCAGCGCCAAAAGCTCTGCGAGCACAATATGCTTGTGCAAATCAGCCGGGTTTCCGGCGTGGTAACTGTGTTGGTAAGAAAGCATATCGCCTCGCGTTTTCTCTTCCATAGCGGCTATTGCGCGCAATGACCAGAAATTGAACCCGAGGGGGTTTTCGTGCAGCCTCAAAACCCCTAGATAGAGGGCAACATCAACACTAATAGAGGGGCCTTCCCATGCAAGCTGGCATCAAGCTACCTGACGTAACTTTCAAAACCCGTGTGCGCGACGAATCCATCGGCGGTGACAACCCGTTCCGCTGGCAAGACGTAACCACCGACGACTATTTCAAAGGCAAGCGCGTTGTCTTGTTTTCGCTCCCCGGTGCATTTACGCCAACTTGCTCCACCTACCAGCTTCCCGGCTTCGAGAACGGCGCTGCCGATTTCGCCGCTGAAGGCATTGACGAAATCTACTGCATGTCGGTGAATGACAGTTTCGTGATGAACAAATGGGCGCAGGGCCAAGAGCTTGAAAACGTAAAAGTGATCCCGGACGGTTCCGGCGAGTTCACCCGCAAAATCGGTATGCTGGTCGAAAAAGCCAACCTTGGCTTTGGCTACCGTTCATGGCGCTACGCGGCTATTGTAAATAACGGCGTGATCGAAGCATGGTTCGAAGAACCGGGCCGCGATGATAACCACGGTGAGGATCCTTACGGTGAGTCTTCGCCCGAAACCGTTCTAGCATGGCTCAAAGCTAACAAGTAAATTAGTCGCGCGAGGCCGAGGCTTCGCGCTTTTTTTTGGAGGTCGCTATGATTGCTCTGACCCTTTTTGTGTTGCTGCTTTACTTTGTGCAAACCTTTGTGCCCACTGCGATTATGTCTCGCGCGATGGGGCCAGAGGCTATGCACTATGCCGGTGGCCCGCGGGACGTGCGGCTGAAGCTGACCGTGAAAGCGGCGCGGGCCAAGCGTGCTTTGGAAAATATGAACGAAGCGATGCTTGTTTTCCTGCCGCTGGCCCTGCTTTCGGCGCAATTGGGCCTGAATGACGGGCTGGCATGGTGGGGCGCTGCGGTGTTTCTGCTAGCGCGGGTGGCCTACGTGCCTGCCTATATTACGGCTATTGGCTTTACTCGATCACTGGTTTGGACCATAGGGCATATAGGCCTTGGGATGATGGCAATAGCCCTGCTTAGGGCAATTTAACTTGACCGATCATTTCTTGTGGTTGGATGGCAACCGAGATTTGCCATTATTTTAAAGGCAATTAGATGAAACCCATCCTGATATGCAGCTCCCCACCCTGTTTCAACTGACCACCGTGGCATTCGTAGCGGATGGCATACAGTGTGGTGTGCCAGCTCCGGCGACGTCTAGCGAAAATTTGGAATAGGCGAGATTGGTTGGCGAAGTGTTCTTCGGGCATGATGGCGTGGTGATGGACTTTTCATGGCGTATGGTGATTCTTGATATCACCCATATGATTGCTGCGCAGCTTGTGGTTGGCACAGGGCTGAGGTATTTTTAGCCGTCGGACAGTTTATCTGCACCGTTAAGGCATTGACTCCGCCACCCAGCACATTATAACCCGCCCATCCGATGCCGCGAGGTATCGGTTATTGGTGTTTGTGGCCCTCGTAAGGGGACGCCTGTCATCCGGCTAATAATGGTCGGGTAAGGAAAGCATCTTTCAAAATTTGAAAGGACCCAGCTCGTGACGAAACGTACAGCTGCCAAGTATAAAATTGATCGCCGCATGGGCGAAAACATTTGGGGTCGCCCCAAATCTCCCGTAAACCGCCGCGAATATGGCCCGGGCCAGCACGGCCAAGGCCGTAAACAAAAGCTTTCGGACTTCGGCACCCAGTTGCGCGCCAAGCAGAAGCTTAAAGGCTATTACGGCGACGTGACCGAAAAACAGTTCCGCCGCATTTATGCCGACGCTGACCGGATCAAAGGGGATACAGGTGCAAACCTGATCGGCCTTCTGGAGCGTCGCCTCGATGCTGTTGTGTACCGTGCCAAATTCGTACCTACCGTTTTTGCTGCGCGCCAGTTTGTGAACCACGGTCACGTGACCGTGAATGGCAAAAAAGTAAACATCGCGTCTTACCGCGTAAATGAAGGCGACGTGATTGCCATTCGTGAAAAATCGCGTCAGATGGGGCTTGTGCTTGAAGCGATTGCCTCTGCCGAACGTGATACCCCTGAGTATCTGAACGTGGACCACGCCAAACTAACTTGTGAATTTATCCGCACACCAACACTATCGGATGTGCCATATCCGGTCATGATGGAACCAAACCTTGTGGTGGAATTCTACGCGAAAAACTAAGGTTTTTCACTCCAAATTCGAAAGAGCGGTGCCTCGGTGCCGCTCTTTTTTTGTGTGTTCTCCGAAGCCAGTGTTGCCGAGCGAAGCGAGGCCACGCCCAACGGGAGGGGGTGCGTTGCCATGGCAACGCCGCCGCCGACGGGCGGGAGTACACCTTTGATCCCAAGTGGTTTCTCTTCTCATTCGGGGACGAAAAATCTTTACGTGGCATTTTTGAAGCAAGCTTCAAAAATGCAGCTGCGGCGCTATCGCCTCGCTTCGCTCGGCCAAGGGGGCCTTCTGCCCCCTCGCGCCAAAGCGCTCACCCCCGGAGAGTATTTTACAGAGTAGAAATCAGGAATGCTCTTCTCTTGCAACTTCGGCAAGGGCGCGGTTGTAGGCACGAAGGGCATCCACGTAGAACAGCGCGCCAAGCAATTCAGGATCGCTTTCTTCGGTTTCGGCCTGTGACAAAATCGGGATGATGTCAATTTTGCTGTTATCAAACATGGCAAAGGCGAGGTCTAGAGTCGCGTCGCTGGGCAGGCTGACGCCTTGTTCCATCAATTCATAGCATCGCATTTCGCTGGCACCGTCTTCTGCGCCGGCCACGCGCATCAACCTTCCGGTTGATATCGTCCGTAGCAAATAGCTTTGCGGCCCTTCTGCAAGGTTAACACCGCGCCGGCTAAGCTGGGTCAGGAAATAGGAGCGGTCGACCAGCCTTGAGTTCAACGCCGACGCGAGCGAGACCGAAACCATTACCGCTATTCCGGCCTGCCAGTCGCCCGTCAATTCAAAAACGATCAAAGTTGTGGAAATCGGTGCCCCGAGCACGGCTGCGGCCACAGCTCCCATTCCTGCCAGTGCGTATCTTGTTTCAGACCCCGAAAGCTCGGGGGCTATGGCTGTCGCAACGTAACCGAATGCCAGCCCAGTCATGGCACCAATCATTAGAGATGGCGAGAAAATCCCGCCGCCCATACGTCCGGAAATAGTGATCGCAACGGCTACGATTTTAACGATCACAAATCCGATAACCATCCACAATCCGATTTGGCCGGTAAGCACGCGTGACGTTGTCTCGTAGCCCACCCCGATGATATGCGGAAACCAGATCGCAATACCGCCTAACAGCGCGCCGGTCACCGCTGGCCGCATCCAGTTTGGCATTTTTGTGGCTCCTTGAACGAAGTCTCCCAGTTCAACGGCCACAAAAATTGACCGGATCAACGCGAATGCTATGAACCCGCAAAGCAACCCGAGCAGCAAAAATGCAGGCAGCTCTGCATAAAACCCGAGGTCAGCTGCAGGCAAAACAAACTCGGTCACGTTCCCCATTTGCCAGCGACTCACCAAGGTTCCCACCACCGAAGCGATCACGATCGGCGCAAAAGCATGAACCGCAAAATGCCGAAGCACCACCTCCAGGGCAAATAAAGTGCCTGCGATCGGTGCGTTAAAAGAGGCGGACACCGCAGCCGCAGCGGCGCAGCCCATTAGGTCTCGCGCGGTAATGCCATCCGCATGTATTAGCTTGGAAACATATGTCGAAATCACCGCGCCAAGATGCACGACCGGCCCTTCCCGGCCGGTGGAACCACCGGTTGAAAGCGTAATCAGTGACACCAAAGTTGACACCAGCCCCTCGCGTTTGCTTACGCGCCCTTCGCGCAACGCGGCACCTTCAATAACGTCTGCCAGGGATTGCGCTCGGCCGACTTTGCTAAAAAAGTGCAAAATGATCCCAACGGCCAAACCGCCTGCAATCGGTATCCCCAACACCGATGTCCAGTGCAACTCGGCCAGTCTTGAATGCAGCGCCTTATCGGAAGCGCCATAAAAAAACTCCTGCAATGTGGTGATCCCCACGCGAAACCCGAGCGCCGCCATTCCGGCTGCAATCCCGATTACGAGCGCGATAACCCAGAACTGGAGCTGGCTTGGCCCTTGCTGCTTCAGGCTCTGCCAAGCAAGCTTGATCTCGCCTTTTCCGCCGCGAAAACGATGCGAAATAAATTGCCGGAAATCAGCTAACACCTGCTATTCCTTTCGCCGAATTCCAATAACCGACCCGAGCTGCTTTGGCCGCGCCAACACATCATGCGACATCCGCAAGGCTTCCAATCGCCTTTTTATCCAGTCCGCGTAGGGCGTGGCGCGCCGGGTAACATGGTCCACATTCATCAGCATCCCTTCGCTGGCTGCCGCCAGTTGCCCGGCTTCGTTGAACATTTCCATCCACAAATGCATGCGTTTATCGTCATGGTCAATGAGCATTACGGTGATCTGAAATCCGGCCCCTTCAAGCAGTTCCGAAAAATAGCTTACATGGTTTTGGAGCGAATAAGGTCCAACCTTCTCACGCCCGGCATGGGCTTCTCCCATGCCCAACTCCTGCTCCAGAAAAGCGTCAATCGCCTGATCGAAAGCCATTGTGTAATAAGCCACGTTCATATGGCCGTTATAATCAATCCATTCCGGCAAAACCTGGCGTGCCGGAAGCCTGACCGGCGCATCATATGGGCCATCATGCCCTTGTGGATCCTTCATTCTTGGCTTTCCTTTCGCGAGACCAACGCATAGTTTGCCCCTAGAATAGGAGAAGCCGATGACGATTGAAACCGCAATTGACAACCTACGCACGTTGTTGGGCGACCGCCTCACCACGTTGGACGCCATTCTGGATCAACACGGCCAAAACGAAGCCTATTATCCGGTCACCCCGCCCGATGCGGTTGCCTTCCCCGAAAGCACTAACGAGGTGTCGGAAATTATCAAGATTTGCGCCAGCCATGCCTGCCCCGTTATTGCTTTTGGCACCGGCACTTCGCTCGAGGGGCACCAGCTCGCCATACAGGGCGGCATCTGCCTTGATATGTCCCGCATGAACGCCGTGCTGGCCGTTAATGCCGAAGATATGGATGCCGTGGTGCAACCCGGCGTGACCCGTGAGCAGCTCAATCAAGACCTCCGCGCCACCGGGCTTTTCTTTCCGGTTGATCCCGGCGCCAATGCCAGCCTTGGCGGTATGGCCGCCACACGCGCTTCCGGCACTACGGCAGTCCGCTATGGCACAATGAAAGAAAATGTCATGGCGCTGGAGGTGGTGCTGGCCGACGGCACCATCATTCGCACCGGCACCCGCGCCCGCAAATCTTCCGCGGGCTATGATCTCACCAAACTGATCGTCGGTTCCGAAGGCACACTTGGCATCATCACAGAGCTCACCTTGCGTCTACAAGGCCAGCCGGAGGCCATTTCAGCCGCAACCTGTCGTTTCCCGGATATCGATGCCGCCGTGAACACCGTTATCCAGACCATTCAGACCGGCATCCCGATGGCGCGTATCGAGTTGATTGACGCCATGATGGTGCGTGGTTTTAATAAAATGGATGGCACAACCCTACCTGAAGCCCCTCACCTGTTTATAGAATTTCATGGCTCTGCCAACGCCGTCGCCGAGCAGGCAGAGCAGTTTGGTGAAATTGCCGCCGATTTCGGCGGTGACGATTTCAAATGGACCACCAAAGCCGAAGACCGCAACGCGCTCTGGAAAATGCGTCACAACGCGTTTTATGCCCATAAAGCCCTGTCCCCGTCCCTGCGTGCGCTAGCCACAGATATCTGTGTGCCAATCAGCCGCCTCGCCGAAGCCATAGATTTTGCCGTCGAAAAAAGCGAAGCGCTGGAGCTGACAACCACAATCATTGGCCATGTTGGAGACGGGAACTTCCATTGCTCCTTAAGCTTTGACCCTGATGACGCAATCCAGTTCGCCCGTGTCCAGGATTTCATGCACCAACTTGCCAGACAGGCCATTTCACTCGACGGCACAATTACCGGCGAACACGGGGTCGGTGTCGGCAAAATGAAATACATGCAGGAAGAACACGGAGAGGCCCTCACGGTTATGCGCAGTATCAAGCGCGCAATGGACCCGAATAATATTTTGAATCCCGGCAAAATCCTTCCCTCCAGCAACCAGTAATTTCCAAATTGTTCAAATATCCCGGGGGGAGCGCCATTTGGCGCGAGGGGCAGCGCCCCTGCCGAGGCGAAGCCGAGGCCACAGCGCCGCAGCTCCATTTTTGCCACTTGTTGCAAAAATGCGCCCGCGTTAGCGAACTTGCGCTCGCCGCAAATTTATGGCTTTCTGCGCGGCAACTTTCATTTCAATCAAGAGAAAATTATGGCTGATCTATTTACCCTCGCAAACCTCGCAAATCTTGGCGTGCTTATTTTCCTGCAAGCCGTGCTCGGCTTTGACAACCTGCTCTATATCTCCATCGAATCCCGTCGCGCCCCGCTGGAAGATCAGGCCAAAGTCCGTAAATACGGTATTCTGATCGCGGTCGCCCTGCGTGTGGTCCTCTTGTTTGTGATGATGCAACTCATCGAAGCCCTTCAAGCGCCGTTTTTCACCATCAACTGGCCAGGTGTTCTCGAAGGCAGTTTTAATTTTTCCGTAATCGTGTTTCTGTTTGGTGGTGCGTTTATCATGTATACGGCGGTCAAGGAAATCAGCCACTTGCTCGCAATCGAACACATCGAAAACCCTGTCGAGGAAAAGAAGGGCCGGTCTGCGGCTTCGGTTATTGCCATGATCGTGGTGATGAACCTGATCTTCAGCTTTGACTCGGTTCTCTCCGCCCTCGCGATAACCGACGTGTTTCCCGTCCTCGCCATCGCCATCCTGATCTCCGGGGTTGCCATGATGCTGTTGGCTGACTCAGTAGCCGAGTTCATCAAGAAAAACCGCATGTATGAGGTCCTTGGTCTGTTTGTGTTGCTTATTGTCGGCATCGTGCTGCTTGGCGAGGGTGGCCATGAAGGGCATCTCAAACTGTTTGGCTATGCAGTGCACCCGCTCGACAAGACAACTTTCTACTTCTCCATTGCTGTGTTGTTTATCGTTCAAGCGATCCAGTCGCGCTTTCAGAAGAAACTCGCGCATCAACGTATGGTAGAGGTTGATGACTAGAATTGCGGCCACAAAGCCTCTATATACGAAAAAAAGTGACCCAAGGAGCGGAGACCCAATGTCAGGTAAAACCATTCAGCGCATCGCTTATTGGGTTTTGTTGGCCCTGATCTGGACGGTGGCGGCCGGTTCATACGGTTGGATTGCCTAATGGGGGCGCAACGTTTTCGCGGGGATCACAGCCCCGATGGTAAGCAAGGCGAGCATCATATCGAAGCGGCCAAGCCCCTGAAAATCCGGCGGCGGGAAAAGCCCGGCGGCTTTGCCCTCACGCTTATGTTTCTGGCCCCCTTCCCGCTCCTGCTGGACGGTTTTTCCAAAATAACCGAGGCTTCGCCGCTCGGGGCTGCCACGGCCTTTGGCACTTTCGCACTGTTTGTGCTCGCGGCCTGGACCCTTCGGGAAGGCATCAAAGCCGAGGCCGCTTATAACGAACGCAAAATCGCGCGCCCGCCGATGTTTCCGCGCAAAATCATTGCCAGTGGTTTGTCTGGCGCGGCGGTCATGCTGGCTGCATGGTTTGGCTGGGGGCAAAATATGTTCACCGCCATCGGCCTTGGCGGATTGGCAACCGCGGCACATCTGGTCGCCTTCGGGGTTGACCCTCTGCGCCGCAAAGGGTTGGTCGGCTTCAATGAATACGAAACCGACCGCATGGCGCGGGCGGTTGAAAAAGCCGAAGCCATTATCGAAGATATCGAAAGCGCCGCCAACCGGATCAACAACCGTTCAATAGAGCGCAAAGTCGCCGGTCTGCTCACCTCGGTTAAAGAAATGCTCCGTGTGGTCGAGCAAGACCCACGCGACCTATCGAGCGCGCGCAAGTATATGGGGGTCTACCTATCCAGCGCCCGCGACGCGACCGTCAAGTTTGCCGAACTCAACGAACGCAGCCGAAACACTGTAAAGCAAGAAGAATACCTGAGCCTGATCAACGACCTTGAAACCAGTTTCAACGGCCAACGCGAGCTCATGCTCGCGGACAACCAGTCCGATCTGGATGTGGAAATCGAAGTGCTCCAGGAGAGATTGCAAAACGAGGGCCACCTGGCCCGAGATTAAACCCAAAAAGGGAGAAATAATATGACAGAAGACGTACGCCAAAAGGCCGAGCAAGCGCTCAAAGAAGTTGAAGCGGTAACCACAGCGCTACTGCCCGAGGTTAAGGGGGAGCTTATTGTGATTGATCAGGCCGATGCGGCCGAGAAAGCCGAGATCGACAAAGCCATTGGTGAACTCGATATGGGCAACACCCAGTCGATCATCCAGTTTGGGTCCAAGGCTCAGGCAGAGCTACAGGTCATCTCCCAAGAAATGCTCGCCGGTGTGCGCAACAAAGACGCTGGCCCCGCCGGTGATGCCCTGCGCTCGATGGTCACCTCGATCCGTGGCTTCTCTGTTGATGAGCTCAATCCCAACCGCAAGCTAAGCTGGTGGGAAAAGCTGCTTGGCCGCGCCAAGCCCGTCGCTATGTTCATGGCGAAATACGAAGAGGTGCAGAACCAGATCGACAAAATCACCGAAGAGCTGCTCAGCCATGAAACCGTGCTGCTGAAAGATATTAAAAGCCTCGACAAGCTCTACGAAAAAACCCTCGATTTCTACGACCAGCTCGCGATCTATATCGCTGCGGGTGAGGCCAAAATCGAGCAGCTCGATAGCGCCGATATCCCGGCCATGGAACAAGTAGTGCAAGACGCCCCCGAAGACGAAGGCGTGATCCGCGCCCAAGAACTGCGCGACCTGCGCGCCGCCCGTGACGACTTGGAGCGCCGCGTGCACGACCTGAAGCTCACCCGTCAGGTGACCATGCAATCCTTGCCCTCCATCCGGCTGGTGCAGGAAAACGACAAATCTCTGGTTACCAAGATCAACTCCACGCTGGTCAACACCGTGCCGCTCTGGGAAACCCAGCTCGCACAGGCCGTGACCATCAGCCGTTCGCGCGATGCTGCCAAAGTGGTGCGGGATGCCAATGATCTAACCAACGAATTGCTCAAATCCAACGCCACCAACCTCAAAATGGCCAACAAGGAAATCCGCGAAGAGATCGAGCGCGGAATCTTTGATATTGACGCCATTAAGTCGGCCAATGCCGACCTGATCGAAACCATTGAAGACAGCCTACGTATTGCGGATGAAGGCAAAGCCAAACGCGCCGAAGCCGAGACCGAGCTCAAAACCATGGAAGCCGAGCTCAAGGAAACCCTTGCGGCGGCCAAGGCCAAAGGCACTTCGCTGGGGCACAATGTTGGTAGCGCTGCTGACTAATGCATTCATGGAAATACCTCTGGGTGCTGGCCCTCGCGGCCTGCACCCCACCTTTGCCGGACCCACCGGCATCTTCTTTTGACCTCACAACCTATTTTGCCGCCACCGAAGCCCAAATCCGGGCAGCAGGCGGTATGCGCACCGATTATGCGCCGGTAGATGCCCGGTTTTCAAAAGCGGACCTAATGCGCAATTTCATGCGGATCGCGATGTTTGACGAATATGAGGCGGTAGACGGCCACTATGTTGCCAACGAAAGCCCCTCGAATTTGCGCCGTTTCGGGCGCGCGGTGCGGGTTCGCGTCATCAATGGTGCGGCAACCACCTCTTCTGCGGCACAATTTAATATGCAGGCCGTAGCGGAGTATACGAACCGCTTGGCCGCGATTACCGGAGCCAATATCCGTATCGCTCAGGAAGATGAACGCGCCAATATGGTGGTGTTCTTCCTAAATCGCGAGGAACAACCCCGCTACGCCCGCCAGCTAGGCCGCTATGTCACTGCCCCGCCCTTCGAGGTAGAAGACGCTTTTGCCAATAGTCCAAATTCGCTGCTTTGCGGGGCATTTTCCCTCTCCCACAAGCGCACACCCGACAGCTATCGTTCATCCGTGATCCTGATCAAATCCGAACATAGCGAAGCCATGCGCGCTGCCTGTGTGCAGGAGGAAATGGCGCAGGCGCTTGGCCTGACCAACGACAGCCGCGCCGCCCGCCCCTCCATTTTTAACGACGACGAGGAGTTCGCAGCCCTCACCCGCCATGACGAGTTACTCCTCAAAATTCTCTATGATTCCCGGCTGCGAGCGGGGATGACCCCCGCCGAAGTCCGCCCGCTTCTGCCTGCGATTATCAACGATATCTGGCAATAAAATCATTGTTTGAACAGCAGTGAGTGCTTAGGTTAAACTTGATTGAATAATATATAGGGAGGTCCTTATGGGCATTTTTGATTTCTTGGGTGGCGAATTTATTGACGTCATCGAACACACAGATGACACAGATGACACCCTCGTTTGGCGCTTTGAGCGCCGCGGAAACGAGATCAAATATGGCGCAAAGCTGACCGTGCGCGAAGGGCAGGCCGCTGTATTTATCCACGAAGGCCAGCTTGCCGATGTGTTCTCCCCCGGCATGTATATGCTGGAAACCAACAATATGCCGATCATGACCACGCTGCAAAGCTGGGATCATGGCTTCCAGAGCCCGTTCAAATCGGAAATTTATTTCATTAACACGACCCGCTTTCAGGACCTGAAATGGGGCACCAAAAACCCGATTATGTGCCGCGACCCAGAGTTTGGCGTAGTGCGCATCCGTGCCTTCGGGACCTACACGATCCGCGTGTCAGACCCGGCAACCTTTATGCGCGAAATTGTCGGCACCGATGGTGAGTTCACCACCGACGAAATCAGCTCGCAAATCCGCAATCTGATTGTGCCGCGCTTTACCAATACCGTGGCAGCCAGCAAAATTCCTGTGCTCGATATGGCAGCTAATATGGACAGCTTGGGAGAGATCATCGCTGAGCAGGTTTCACCGCAAATGGCGGAATACGGATTGGAAATGCCGGTATTTATGATCGAAAACATCTCGCTGCCCGCTGCCGTGGAAGAGGCGATGGATAAGCGCACCTCTATGGGTGTGGTAGGTGACCTGCACAAGTTTACCCAATTTGCAGCCGCCGAGGCCATGGGGGACGCAGCCAATAACCCCGATGGCGGTGGCGGCATGGGGGCTGGCCTAGGCATGGGTATGGGCATGGCGATGGCGCAAAACATGGCTGGTAATATGGCCCAGCCTCAGGCGGCCGCCACTCCGGCACCGCCGCCACCACCGGTAGAAACGGTATGGCACATTGCCGAGAACGGTGCCACCACCGGCCCGTTTTCTCGCGCAGCGATTGGCCGTATGGCAACCGCCGGAGAGCTGAAACGAGAAACGCTGGTATGGTCTGCGGGCCAGGACGGCTGGAAAAAAGCGGGTGCCATTGACGAGTTGGCACAGCTCTTTACCGTAATGCCCCCGCCTCCGCCACCGCCCGCATAAGGCTTGCAGGCTCTCGTTAAATCCGCATACTGACCCCGAAAATTAACTCATTTTCGGGGTCTTATTATGTCTGAAGAAGTGACTGAAAACGGCGAAGAGCATCGCTTTCCCTGCCCCGAATGCGGCTCTGAAATGCGCTTTGATCCGGCGGCAAACAAGCTGAAATGTGACCATTGCAGCCACGAAGAAGATTTCGACGGCGAGGGTGAAACCGCTCTGGCCAATACCGAGCTCGATTTCCAGGCCGCGATGAACAATCAGGTCCCCGAAGAGGAAATGGAAGAGACCCGCGTTACCAGCTGTAGCAATTGTGGCGCAAAGGTTGAGTTCGAAGGCGAGTCCCACGCCGAAGAATGCCCGTTTTGCGCCAGCCCGATCGTGATCGACACCGGCACCACCAAGCAGATTAAACCCAAAGGTGTGCTGCCTTTTATCAAAACCGAAGACAAAGCCCGCGAAGCCATGACGGAATGGCTCGGCAAGCTCTGGTTTGCCCCAAACAACCTGAAGGAATATGCGCGCAAGGGCCGTAAAATGCAGGGCATGTATGTGCCTTACTGGACCTATGACGCCCAGAGTGAATCTGACTATCGCGGCCAGCGTGGGGATGCCTATTATGTAACCGAGCGCTACACTACTACTGAAGATGGGAAGACGGTTACCAAAACCCGCCAAGTGCGAAAAATCCGCTGGAGCCGTCGCTCGGGCCATATTTCGAAGTTCTTTGACGACATCCTCGTATTGGCCTCCAAATCTCTGCCCAAGCGTTTTACCGACCAGCTGGCCCCTTGGGATCTCTCGGCACTGGTAGACTATAGCCCGAACTATCTGGCAGGCTATCAGGCGGAAGCCTACTCAATTGAGCTTCGTGAAGGCTTTGATGAAGCCGAAAACGTGATGGAGCGGGAAATCCGAAATCTGGTTCGCCGCGATATCGGAGGCGATGAGCAGCGCATTGACCGGCTTTCAACCACCCTCAGTGCTATCACCTACAAGCACGTGCTGTTGCCGGTCTGGCTTGCGGCCTACAAGTATGAAGGCAAAACCTACCGGTTTGTGGTGAACGGCCAAAGCGGCAAGGTCAAAGGCGAGCGCCCGTGGTCAAAAGCCAAGATCGCAATTGCAGTGGTCTCGGCACTGGTGGTTATCGCGATCGGGGTCACGGTCTACCAATACACCAAATAGGTTCAGAGAGGGTGTGCATAGGGCCTACTATTCACACGGCGGCACTCTTAAAACCACCCTATGCACATGTTATTTATGGCGTTGGACTAGGGCAACAGTGTGGCCAATTGAGGCAACAATGTGAAACTTTCTATAATCTTTCAGAAAATTGATGTCAGACTGCAACGATAGTGATACCTTACCTTAGGTAAACCAATATCTACAGTTGAGTGGCAGCGTAACGAAAAAGTTTTGGAAGCAAAAGTGTGCATACAGAGCGAAACTGATAACACGGCGGCACTGACTAAACTGCCCTGCATGCACGCTCCGACTATACACCAATCGCGGCAAAAGTAGGGCAAAATTTGGAAAAAAGTGAGTTTTTATTTTTTTTGGCAAGGTCGGAACCTTAATAAACCATTAACAAATGACGGTAAGATCCTTAATTTAGGGTCTTTTTCCAAATCTTCCGAAATGAACAATTTGATCATAAATATTGGCAAATATGGTTAAAATGTGGGTGAATATGCCACTAAACACGCATGGATTTAAGCTCCTCAACCTTCTGAATTGGAAAAAGAAGCCTATTCAACCACGAATCATCGCAGTCGTTTATTGATTAAAAAGCGCTTTGATCTCGTTCAGTGAGCCCACAGGCTCTGCCAACGTATCGCCCTCTTCCACCACAGATTGTTCAAAGTAGGCATCCTGATTCCGGTCCCCATACCAGTTCAGCTCTGGGTGGCGCTCGGCATCCCTGTCAAAAAGAATGTAGGAGCACCCCTTTTTGAGCGCCAGTTCGTAGCAATCAATTATATCAAACGGATATTCCGAACCTGAAGCCGCGCGCTCGCTTGCGTCACGCACATCTATAAACCAGCCAAAGCTACTGCCTTTGACTGCAAAAGGAAGGGAACAGGGTTTACCAATAAAAAAGTTCCGCGAGTCCTCGCCCATCCGCCGACGGGTTTCCCCGGTCAAATGTCCGGTGGACAGGTCGAGCATGTTTTGGATAAAAATGGACATCAGCCGTCAAATCTCTAGAAAAGTTCCTTTGCACGATCTCAAAAACTGGTAAGCCCATCGTTAATTTCTATCGGGGCCTACAGCATAATGAATGGTCGATTTTTGAAAAATTCCACGCAAAGTTTATTGAACGGCGCCAAAACCGAAATTTCGTATTGACGAAACGCCTGTTGGGCGGCATCTCCAGATAATGCTGATATATAAAATATTTCGAGAAAACGAATGGCTGGCGCTACAGACACAAGGGGAAACCCTCGGGGCCCCCATTGATCTGGCTGATGGATATGTCCATTTTTCAACCTCAGAGCAAGCCCGCGAAACCGCTTCAAAGTATTTCGCCGGTGTAGATGGCCTCATGCTGCTTGCGGTCGAGGCCGAAAACTGCGCCGAGATCAAATGGGAACCTTCGCGAGGCGGGGCACTATTCCCGCATCTCTACCGCGCCCTGACGATGGAGGATGTAATTTGGGCGAAACCTTTGCCTTGTGAAGGTGACACCCATGTTTTCCCCGACGGTGTTTTATGAAATTGGCACTGCAAAAACTCGGTATGCCGGTGCTTCACCTGTTGCCAGCGGAAGCCGCCCACAAAGTGGCCCTCTATGCCTTGCGGTTCGGTCTGGCCCCGAACCCCGGCCCCGTCAGCACCCCCCGGCTGGCTTGTACGCTCGCAGGCATGGAGCTTCCCAACCCCGTGGGCCTTGCTGCCGGCTTTGATAAAAACGCCCAAGCCGTACCCGCCCTGCTCCAAACCGGTTTTGGATTTATAGAGGTTGGTGCCGCCACCCCGCGCCCGCAACCGGGCAATCCAAAGCCACGTCTTTTCCGGCTTTCACCGGACCAGGCGGCCATCAACCGGTTCGGGTTCAACAATGAGGGCATGGAAGCGATCGGTGCGCGCCTGTCTCAATCCCGTTCAGGAATCGTGGGTATCAATCTCGGTGCCAATAAAGATAGCGAAAACCGCAGCGATGATTTTGCAAAAGTGTTGGCTTGCATCGGCCCAAATGTCGATTTTGCCACCGTAAATGTTTCCTCCCCCAACACCGAGCGCCTGCGGGACCTTCAGGGAAAAGCCGCGCTCAAAGCGCTGCTCTCCGGTGTGATGGAGGCGCGCAATGCTCTGCCCCGCACCATTCCGGTCTTTCTAAAAATTTCGCCTGATCTATCCGAAGGTGAACTGGCCGAAATTGTAGAGGTGGCGCTGGAAGCCGGAATTTCCGGCATCATCGCGACCAACACAACATTGGATCGCACCGGCTTGGATAGCGCTTTTGCCAACGAGATCGGCGGGCTATCCGGCCAGCCCCTTTTCGAAAAATCCACCCGCGTGCTGGCGCAGGTTTCCAAGCTCAGCAATGGGGCACTCCCCTTGATCGGGGTTGGCGGCATCAGCACAGCCGAGCAGGCCTTTGCCAAAATTCGTGCCGGCGCTTCAGCGGTGCAGCTTTACACCGCGCTGGTTTATGGCGGCATCGGGCTGGCTAGCGAGATCGCCCACGGGTTGGACAGGCTGCTGGCCGAAAACGGGTTTAACAATATCGCTGACGCTGTCGGCACAGGAAGGGACGAATTCTTATGAGTAAAACCGAAATCTGGCACAATCCGCGCTGCTCGAAATCACGGCAAACACTGGCTCTGTTGCGGGAACACGCGATCGAACCCGACATTCTTCTCTATAAAGAGACACCACCGACCAAAGAGGATATTCGCGCGGCGCTCAGCGAGCTTAATCTTTCAGCACGTGATCTGATCCGCCAAAAAGATGCCGCTTTCAAAGAGCTAAACCTGCCTGCAAATGCAGGCGAAGACGTGCTGATCGAGGCGATGGTCCAACATCCGGCCATAATCGAGCGCCCCGTTGTACGACACGGCGGCAAAGCCGCGCTCGGCCGCCCGCCCGAAAGCGTGCTTGACCTGTTCAAATAATATCCGGTTTTGGCGTCAACCGTCTGCGCTGGCTTCGAGCGCCGGGTAATACCGCCACAGCGTGAGCGCGCGTATAATGTCAAACAGCATCAACGCCAGCCATAGCCCGTGGTTGCCCATTGTCGGCACCAGCACCGCAAGGATCACCATATAGGCGAGCGTAGATTGCAACATTGCGATCCGCATATCGCGCGTGCGGGTGGCACCAATGAAGATGCCGTCAAACATCCAGCTTGGCAGGCCAAGCAGCGGAAAGGCCACCATCCACCAAAGGTAACGTAAGGACTCCTCGCGCACCGGTTCGGATGTGGTCATAACCTCAATTAGCCACGGGCCGGTCAATGCAAAAAACAGGGTAAGAAGCACCGCGCCAAACAGTGCCCAATAGCTCGAGAGCAGGGCTGCCTTGCGGAGCGCGCCCCGGTTGCGAGCGCCCAGAGCGCCACCCACCATTGCTTCGGCAGAAAAAGCAAAACCATCCAGCGCATAGGCCGTGATTTCCACAAATTGCAGCATAATCTGGTTGGCCGCCAGTGTGATGTCTCCCAGCCCGGCACCCAGAAACAGGAAAGCCATAAAGCTGCCCTGCAAGAGCACCGAGCGGATCATGATATCGCTGTTCACTACCGCCATTTTGCGCAGAATGACGCGGTCAAAAATCCGCGCCCAGTGCCGCCACCTATCGCCATAGAAAGCCGACCGGCACAGAAACAGCGCTAGCGCCAACCCACTCCACTCCGCCATCAACGTAGCCACCGCCACGCCCTCAATCCCGAAGCCAAGGCTGAGCACAAACCACAGGTCCAGCGCCACGTTCAGCCCGTTCATCCAGAACTGCAGCACCAGCACCGCTTTGGTCCGCTCCATCGCGATTAACCAGCCGGTGAGCGCATATAGCCCGATTGCAGCGGGCGCGCCCCAGATACGAATGCTCATATATTGGCGCGCCAGCCCTTCAACCTCGGCCGAAGCCGGAGAGAGCCAGAATCCGAGCCAGAACAACGGCAATTGCAGCGCCACAACAACCACGCCCGCCGCGCCGCCGATCATCAATCCACGCACCAGCAGCGCACTCACTTCGGCAGAATCCTTCGCACCCCGCGCCTGCGCGACCATGCCCGTGGTACCCATACGCAAAAAACCAAACAGCCAGTAGAGCGCTGACAGAATTACGGCCCCGATGCCAACGGCTCCAATCGGCGCTGCCAGTCCCAATTGGCCCACCACACCGGTATCCACCGCGCCGAGGATCGGCACGGTTGCGTTGGAAAGTACAATCGGCAGCGCAATTTTCAGCACGCGGGAATGCGTGACCTCTATGTCACTCATTCTGTGCGGGCATCAGGAAATGGCCGGTCGCTTGCGCAAAAAGTCGTTGCCGGTTGTCTTGCCAGGCTTCGACATGCACGCTCGCATAGCGCCGCCCCGAGCGGTTAACGACCGCACGGGCATAGGCGTCTCGTGGCAGGCCCGCTCGCAGGTAATCCACGGTAAAGTCAATTGTTTTGGGAATGGTTTTGAGCCCGGTCGCTCCGGCCTCCATCTGGGGCCAATAAATAGACCACGCCAGTTCGATTTGCGCCGCGATCTCCAGAAAAGCCCCAACAGCGCCACCGTGCAGGGCTTGCAAAATCGGGTTTCCGACCAAATGCTCGCTATACGGTAAAATCGTGGTGAGTTCATCGCCACGCCGCTCGATTTCAACACCGAGAAACCGGATATAGGGCACCTCTGCCGCCAGGGCTGCCAGCGCCGCGTCTCGGCGCTGTTTAATCACTTGTACCGGTTCAGGCTTCTTCATCACTTAACCCCTTCTACGGTAAAAGCGCCGGTCGCTGAGGCCACGGGGTCATCGCTCTCGTCATAGGCGGTTGCGCGCACAAAAGCGACCGAGCGGGTAACGCGGTAGCACTCGGCCTTGGCGGTAATGGTCTGCTGCGGGGTTGCAGGTCTCATATAATCTATGCGCAAATCTATGGTCGCCGTACCGCCGTTACTTTGCGGATGGTTGACCACGGCTGTGCCCATCGCTGTATCCAGAAGAGCGGTCACAACTCCACCATGCAGCACCCCTGATTCAGGATCCCCGACAAAACGCGGATCATAATCAAGCGACAATTCCGCCCGGCCGGCCTCAACCAGGTCCACCTTCATACCCAGCGCCTTTGAATGCGGAATCGCAGCGATAAACTGTTTGGCAATCGCGGTTTTATTATCGTTGGCTGTGGCCATTTTTCGCCTCCAGAGAATCCTTTCCGGCCACAATGGACATAAAGGCCTTGCCATTTCCAGCACAATCTTTATCTTGCACATGAGAATTATTCGCATTTGCAGGAAGCCCAATGCACACAGAAACAATGAGCCCACCCTTGATCCCCGAAAAACTGGGGCCATTTCGCAGCAAACGGTTGCCGGTAGTCCTTGCTTTTCTGGCGCTCGCTATTTGGCCGGGAGAGTTGGGCGCGCTAACCCGCGGCTTGATGGTTGACGCTTATACGCAAGTCGCCGCCTTTGTAGCGACCACGCTGCTGCTGTTTTACGGCGTTGAACGATTGTTCAAATTCGAGCTTGGCGCGGCTCTGCGCAATGCCAAAGGCTGGCAGATACCGATTTCAGCGCTGTTGGGCTCCACCCCCGGCTGCGGCGGGGCGGTTGTGGTTGTTGCGGCCTATACGTCCGGAAATGTGAGCTTCGGCGCGGTTGTCGCTGCCCTCACCGCGACCATGGGTGACGCGGCCTTTTTGCTGATCGCTGTGCGCCCCGATATTGCCATGATCGTATTGCCATTGTCGCTCCTGGTCGGCGTACTCACCGGCTTTATTGTCGATAAAATCAACAAAACCGACTATCGTGGCAATGTCGCCGCCACCTGTGAGCTGGCCCCCCGCATCGGCAAAACCCGCTTGCGGGACTACGCCTATGTTGCGGTTATCATCCCCGGCCTCATTCTCGGTGCCTCTCAACTGATGCAGCTGGACCTAGAGGCTACGTATGGCAGGCTCTTGCCGATAACCGGCCTTGCCGGAACCGCACTTGGCCTGTTCGTCTGGTCGTCTTCACCGGTTCATGCCATGACCAACGCGGCTGACGGTCCGCTGACCCGCGCCACCGAAGAAACCAGCTTTATCGCGATCTGGGTGATCGGCGCGTATCTCGTCTATGATTATGTGGTCACTTTCACCGGTCTGGATCTGAAAGACCTGTTCGCCTCGGTTGCCCCCTTGCTACCGCTAATGGGAGTGCTCATCGGGCTTGTTCCCGGATGCGGGCCGCAGGTGCTGGTCACAACGCTTTATGTCAACGGTATTATCCCGTTTGCCGCGTTGATGGGCAACGCCGTCAGCAATGACGGAGACGCCCTGTTCCCCGCCATTGCGCTCAACCCCAAAGCCGCCGTGATGGCGACGCTCTATTCCACAATTCCGGCGATGATCCTCGCTTACGGGTTTTATTTCCTCCTGCCGGGCTTTGGCTAAGGCATTGAGACTCAATAGCTTTGTCTAGTGGTCACGATTTATTTACGTTAACGTCAACTTCCCCTCTTGAAATATAACACTTTTTCTGCCAGCTTTAGAGAAAGAACAATTTCAAAGGGAGAATCTAACCGTGAGCGATCCAAGATTTACCATCGGCGAAATGTGCGAAGCGTTTAGCGTCACCCCGCGCACCCTGCGTTTTTACGAGGCCAAAGAGCTGCTGTATCCCGAGCGCATCGGCCAAAAACGCCTGTTTACCAAATCCGACCGCGCCCGGTTGAAGCTTATCCTGCAAGGCAAGCGATTTGGCTTCAGCCTCGAAGAAATCCGCCAGCTGCTGAACCTCTATAGCATCGACGACCAGCAAACCACGCAGCTTAGCCGCACCTATACGCTGGCCCAAGAGCGCCTCGCCGCCATGGAATCCCAGCGCGACGAGCTGACCAACGCCATCGAAGACCTGAAAGAACAATTGCGCTGGGGAGAAAAAATCCTGGCCGAGCGCGGCGTCAAAGCCGTTGCTTAATAGGAGAGCCTCATGACCATCTACAACCCACCGCTCAAAGATCTGGAATTTGTTCTGCACGACGTGCTAAAAATTCACGAAGCCGACATTCCCGGTTACAGCGATCTGGATGCCGATTTTACCGGTGCCATCCTCGATGAAGCTGGCAAAATCGCGCGGGATGTGCTGACCCCGCTCAATGAAGTGGGTGACAAAGAGGGCTGCACTTTGGAGAACGGCGTTGTCCGCACACCGACCGGTTTCAAGGAAGCCTTTGACACCATGCGCGAAGGGGGCTGGACCGGCTTGAGCGCTGACCCGGAGTTTGGCGGCCAAGGCATGCCCTATCTGGTGGGCACTGCCGTGAGCGAGTTGTTTGTCTCGGCCAACCTTTCGTTCAACATGTATCAAGGTCTGACCAACGGCGCTTACGAGGCGATCTACGCCCATGCGTCTGACGAGCTCAAGGCGAAGTTCCTGCCCAAAATGATTACCTGTGAATGGACAGGCACCATGAACCTGACAGAGCCCCATTGCGGCACAGATCTGGGCTTGCTTCGCAGCAAAGCCGAGCCTGCGGATAACGGTAGCTACAAAATCTCCGGCCAAAAGATTTTTATCTCGGCGGGTGAGCACGATATGTCGGAAAACATCATCCACCTCGTGCTGGCTAAAATCCCGGGGGGTCCGGAGGGCGTTAAAGGCATCTCGCTGTTTATCGTGCCAAAATTTATCGTGAATGACGACGGCTCCCTGGGCGCTCGCAATGGCGTAGCCTGCGGCAATCTCGAAGAGAAGATGGGCATCCACGGGAACGCGACCTGTGTGATGAATTTTGACGAGGCCGAGGGCTACTTGGTGGGCGATGCCCACAAGGGCCTGCGGGCTATGTTTACCATGATGAACGCCGCCCGTTTGGGCGTGGGCGTACAAGGCCACGCCCAAGCTTCTGTGGCTTACCAAAACGCCGCCGATTACGCCCGGGACCGCCTGCAAGGCCGTGATGTAACCGGCGCCAAAAACCCCGATGGCCCCGCTGACCCGCTGATCGTTCACCCCGATATCCGGCGCTCATTAATGGACCAAAAAGCTTTTGTCGAAGGTGGCCGTGCCTTCCTCCTATGGAGTGCGATGCTGCTCGATGAAGGCGAACTTGCCGGCAATAAAGACTCCGAGGGTCTGCTTTCGCTGATGACCCCGGTCATCAAAGGATTCCTGACCGACAAAGGCTTCGAAAGCACCGTGCAGGCCCAGCAGGTATTTGGCGGCCATGGCTATATCGAAGAGCAGGGCATGTCCCAGTTCGTGCGCGATGCGCGCATCACCATGATCTACGAGGGTGCCAACGGTGTGCAAGCGCTGGATCTGGTCGGCCGCAAGCTAGCCTCCGATGGCGGCAAGCCCGTCATGGCCTTCTTTGAGATGATAAAGAGCTTCATCAAAGAAAACGAAGGCAATGAGGCCCTGAAATCCGATTTCCTCGACCCCCTCAAAGCCGCCAGCAAAGATATGCAAACCGCCGCAATGTATTTCATGCAAAACGGTATGAAAAACCCAAATGCGGCACTGGCAGGCTCCACCGACTTTATGCACCTGTTTGGGCATGTCTGCCTCGGCCTGATGTGGGCGCGGATGGCCAAGGCCGCTATGGCCAGCATTGAGGCCGAAGTGCCGGACACAAGGTTTTGTGAAAACAAGCTGGTCACAGGCCGCTATTATATGCAACGCTTGCTCCCGGAAACCGGGCTGCGACTGGCGCGGATCAATAGCGGTGCCACACCGGTTATGGCACTGGCCGCAGAGGATTTTTAGCCTATGAACTTTACCAATCTGCCCTCCCCATGGATGACTGAAGAGCACAAGATGCTTGAGGAAATGACCCACCAGTTCATTGCAGAAAAATGGGTGCCACGCTTTGAAAAGTGGCGTAAACAGGGCGAGATGGACAAAGAAACCTGGCAAGAGGCCGGCGAGCTTGGCCTCCTCTGCGCCTCGATCCCCGAGGAATACGGCGGGGCCGGTGGCGATTTCGGCCATGAAGCGGTAATCTATCTGGAATCGGGCCGCGCCAATCTGGCTAGCTGGGGAAACGGCATCCATTCCGGCATCGTTGCACACTATATTCTGGCGTATGGCACCGAAGACCAAAAACAACGCTGGTTGCCAAAAATGGCCACCGGAGAGCTCGTTGCGGCGCTGGCCATGACAGAACCCTCTGGTGGCTCGGATATGCAAAATATCAAAACCCGCGCGGTGCTGGACGGCAACACCTACCGCATGAACGGCACCAAAACCTTTATCACCAATGGCCAGCACGCTGATCTGGTTTTGGTGGCCTGCAAAACCGGCGAGGAAGAAGGCGCAAAGGGCATTTCGTTGATCATGCTGGAAACGGCGGATGCCAAGGGCTTTACCCGCGGTCGCAACCTCGACAAAATCGGGCTTAAGTCGGCCGATACCTCCGAGCTGTTTTTCGACAATGTCGAGATTCCACCCGAAAATTTACTCGGCACCGAGGAAGGTCAAGGCTTCTACCAGATGATGCAGCAGCTACCGCAGGAGCGCCTGATCATCGGTTGTGGAGCCGTCGGCGCCATGGAGGGCGGGGTGGCCATGACGATTGACTATTGTAAAGAGCGGGAAGCCTTTGGCGGCCCCCTCACCCAGTTCCAGAATACCCGTTTCAAGCTGGCGGAAGCCAAAACCAACACGGTGGTCGCCCGCGCCTTTCTAGATAGCTGCATCAGCGCCCACCTCAATGGCACCCTCACTGTCGAAACCGCCGCCATGAACAAATACTGGCTCTCGGACCTCCAGTGCCAGGTGCTCGACGAATGCCTGCAGCTCCATGGGGGTTACGGCTTTATGATGGAATATCCGATCGCCGAAATGTGGACGGACGCCCGCGTGCAGCGGATTTACGGCGGCACCAACGAGATCATGAAAGAGCTGATCGGAAGGAGCCTTTGATGGTCGGATGCGCTGATAGTTCCGGATGCCTCCGGCGGGAGTTTTTGGACAGACAAGAAACAAGTGCGCCCCTGTGGTTAAACAGGGGCGGCTTCTTCTCTGACGGCCATCGGCTCTCCAGCCTGTACCGCATATTCAAATTAGCAAGGTTATGGTTAAAAAACCGTTACCCCGTTTCTTTTCTGAGTAAATACTCAAATCCAACACCAGCAACAGGGAGCTGACCTATGGAACTATATTGCTTCGCCCAATCCGGCAACGCCTATAAAGTTGCGAACTACCTCAATGTAACCGGTACGCCGTGGACCGAACATTTTGTTGACTTTTTCAAAGGCGAAGTCCGTTCGCCCGAATACCGCGCGATCAACGAAATGGGCGAAGTCCCTGTGTTGGTGGATGGCGATTTGACGCTAAGCCAATCCGGCGTCATACTTGATTATCTGATTGAGAAAACAGGAAAACACGCACCCAAACCAGGTGACGAGCGCGAGGTGCTCCGCTGGATATTGTGGGATAACCACAAAGGCTCCAGCCAGTTTGGTATGACCCGTTTCATCGCCAATTTCCTCCCGGAAAAGCATCGCAATGCCGACGTTATTGCTTTCGCGGTAGGTCGTTGCCAAGCCGCACTTACGGTGCTGGAAGCCCATCTGGAAGGCCGCGACTGGATGGTTGGCGACGCGCCCACCGCCGCCGATTTCTCCTGTTCGGCTTACCTGTTCTATGACGAGCCCTTCGGCATGGACCGCGAGGCCACCCCGAATATCCAACGCTGGCTGGACAACATCCGCCAGCTTCCGAACTGGAAACACCCCTATGATTTGATGCAGGGCCACCCCCTGCCCCAGAGTTAACCGGAGAAAAGACATGAACGAAGCCTATATTTATGACGCGGTCCGCAGTCCGCGCGGCAAGGGCCGCAAGGATGGTGCGTTGAACGAGGTCACCTCGGTGCGCCTCAGCGCCGATGTCCTGAACGCCGTCAAAGAACGCAACAACCTCGACACTGAAGCGGTGGAAGATGTGATCTGGGGCAACGTTACCCAGGTCATGGAGCAAGGCGGCTGCCTTGCCCGTTCGGCCGTGCTGCTCTCGGATTACGCTGAAAGCGTGCCCGGCCTTTCGATCAACCGGTTTTGTGCTTCTGGCATGGAAGCCACCAACCTGGGCGCCATGCAAGTGCGCGGCGGTGCGGGGCAGGCTTACGTCACCGGCGGGGTCGAGATGATGTCTCGCGTGCCCATGGGCTCGGACGGGGCCGCTGTGGCGGTTGACCCCGAGCTTGCGCATAAAATCTACTTTGTGCCGCAGGGTATATCGGCTGACATTATTGCCACCGAATACGGTTTCTCCCGTGAAGACGTGGACGCCTATGCCATGGAATCCCAGCGCCGGACCAAGGTGGCGCAAGACGAAGGCCGGTTTGATAAATCCCTGATCACGGTCAAGGATCGCAACGGCCTCACCATTCTGGACCGCGACGAGTTCCCGCGCCCGCAAACCGACATGCAATCGCTCGGCGGGCTGAAAGCGGCGTTCAAAGACATTGGCGAAAGTATGCCGGGTTTTGACGCCGTCGCATTGCTGAAATACCCGCATCTGGAGCGCATCAACCATGTGCACCACGCTGGCAACTCCTCGGGCATCGTTGATGGCGCAGCTGGCCTACTGGTTGGCTCAAAAGAGTTTGGCGAGAAATACGGGCTCACGCCCCGCGCCCGCGTCCGCGCCACCGCCAAAATCGGCTCCGACCCGACCATCAACCTCACCGGTCCGGTGCCGGTGACCGAAAAAATCCTCGCCGAGAGCGGGATGAACATTTCGGATATTGATTTGTTTGAGGTCAACGAGGCCTTCGCCGCCGTGGTTCTGCGCTTCATGCAGGCGTTTGATGTGGACCACTCCAAGGTTAACGTGAACGGCGGTGCGATTAGCCTTGGCCACCCGCTCGGGGCCACGGGTGCGATGATCATCGGCACCGCGCTTGATGAACTGGAGCGCACCGGCCAAGGCACAGCTCTGGCTACGCTTTGTGTGGCATCCGGCATGGGTGCCGCTACCATCATCGAGCGCATCTAATGCCCAAAATCGACCTTTCCAAAGTGCCGCTAAAAACCGGCTCCGATTATCCGGGTGATCTCGCTACTTTGGTGGGGGAGCGCAGCCAGCAAGCGGTTGGCGATGCTGGCGGGCTTAGCCAGTTTGGCGTTAACATCGTCAATCTTGGGCCCGAGGCGCTTTCATCGCTTCGCCACTGGCATGAGGAACAGGACGAGTTCTTGATCGTCTTATCAGGGGAGCTGACGCTGGTGGACGATAGCGGTGAAACAACGCTCCTACCCGGTGATTGCGCCAGCTTTCCGGCGGGCAATGCCAACGGCCATCACATCGTCAATAAATCTCGGCAAGACGGCAGATTTCTAGTCGTCGGCACCCGCACAGAGACCGAAACCGTGTGGTATTCGGACATCGATATGAAAGTCACAGCAGACAAAAACGGCGACCATTTCACCCGTAAAGACGGCTCGCCAATTGAAACAACCTCAACGGAGGAACCCTAAATGACCCAGCAATTTTTCTATGATGTAGACAGCGACGGCGTAGCTACGATCACATGGAACCAGCCCGAGACATCTCTCAACGTGATGACCTTTGAAGGCTTCCAGCAGCTCGACGGCTTTGTGGATGACGCTCTGGCCGATGATGCCGTGAAAGGCGTTATCATCACCTCGGCCAAAAACGATTTTGCCGGCGGGATGGACCTCAAAGTCCTCGCTAAAATGCGAGATGACGCTGGGGATGAACCGGCCCAAGGCATCTTTGACGGTGTCATGTCCATCCACCATATCTTGCGCAAAATCGAGCGCGCGGGGATGGAGCCGAAAACCAACAAAGGCGGCAAGCCTGTTGCATGGGCTAGCCCCGGCACCTCGGCGGGCATTGGCACCGAAATCGCGCTTTCTTGCCACCGCCGTTTTGTGGCGGATAACCCGAAAGCCAAGATCGGCCTGCCGGAAATCCTTGTTGGCATCTTCCCCGGCTCGGGTGGTACCACCCGCCTTGTGCGGATGATGGGGCCGATGATGGCCGCCCCGCACCTGCTTGAGGGCAAAATGCTGCCACCTGCGAAATCAAAAGCCGCAGGGGTGATTGACGAAGTGGTACCGGCAGACGAGCTTCAAGCCCGCGCCAAAGAGTGGGTGCTGAATGCCAGCCATGCCGATATCATCAAACCGTGGGACGCAAAGGGCTACAAAATGCCCGGCGGTGCGCCTTACCACCCCGCTGGCTACATGACCTTCGTTGGCGCTGCCGCCATGGTGCACGGCAAAACCCAAGGGGTTTACCCCGCCGCCAAAGCTATGCTTAGCGCGATCTACGAAGGCGCGCTGGTTGATTTTGATACCGCCATCCGGATTGAGGCCCGCTGGTTTACCAGCGTCATGCTTAACCCCTCCTCGGCTGCCATGATCCGCTCGCTCTTTGTCAACAAAGGCGCGCTGGAAAAAGGTGCTGTGCGGCCGGACCAACCCGACCAACGGGTTAAAAAGGTTGGCATCATGGGCGCGGGCATGATGGGGGCTGGCATCGCGATTGTTTCCGCCATGGCTGGCATTGAAGTGGTGCTGATAGATCGCGATCAGGAAGCTGCCGACAAAGGCAAAGCCTATGTGGAAGGTTATCTCGACAAAGGCGTAGCCCGCAAGAAAACCACACCCGAGAAAAAAGACGCCGTGATGGCGCTTGTAACAGCCACAACCGATTACGAGGCGCTCAAAGGTGCTGACCTGATCGTCGAAGCGGTGTTTGAAGACCCGGGTATCAAGGCGGAAGTGACCGCCAAGGTAGAGGCCGTCGTCGGGGAAGATTGCATCTTTGCCACCAACACCTCCACCCTGCCGATCACCGAGCTGGCCAAAGCCTCCAAACGCCCCGAGCAGTTCATCGGCATCCACTTCTTCAGCCCGGTCGAGCGCATGATGCTGGTGGAAATCATCAAAGGCAAACAGACCGGTGACCGCGCCGTGGCCAAAGCACTCGACTACGTGCGCCAAATCCGCAAAACCCCGATTGTGGTCAATGACGCCCGCTTCTTCTACGCCAACCGCTGCATTATCCCTTACATCAACGAAGGGCTGCGGATGGTCAAAGAAGGCGTCGAGCCAGCGCTCATCGAGAACGCCGCCAAGCAGCTCGGCTTCCCGCTCGGCCCGCTCCAGCTCAATGACGAAACCTCGATTGATCTAGGTGTGAAAATCGCAAAAGCGACCAGAGCCGCTATGGGCGATGCCTATGACGACAGCGCTGACGAAGTCATCTTCAAATTGTTTGACGAAGGCCGCCTTGGCCGCAAATCCAAGTCCGGATTCTATAACTATGACGAAAAAGGCAAGCGCACCGGACTCTGGGATGGCTTGGCCGAGAACTGGCCGGTGGCCGATGAGCAGCCCGACTTTACAGATGTAAAACACCGCCTCGCCATGGTGCAAACGCTGGAAGCCGTGCGCGCCTATGAGCAAGGCGTGCTGGAAGACATCCGCGAAGGGGATGTCGGCGCCATCCTCGGTTGGGGCTTTATGCCATGGTCCGGCGGTCCGTTCAGCTGGCTGGATATCCTCGGCGCAGATCAGGCGGTCACCATCTGCGACCATCTGACAGAAACCTGCGGCCCCCGCTTCTCCGCCCCTGAAATGTTGCGCGATCTGGCCGCCAAAGGCGAAGGTTTTTATAGCCGCGCCGCGTCAAAAGCCGCTTAAAAAACCGCTCCCCCCGTTTCCAAATTGCCAAAATATCCCGGGGGGAGCGCCGTAAGGCGCGATGGGGCAGCGCCCCTTCCGAGCGGCGCGAGGCAACGGCGCCGCAGCCCAATGTCAGGCTTCTCCGGTCCAGAACTCATTCGTGATCCTGCGCAAACCCTCCGGGGAACAGGGAAGCAACTTCTTCCAGCATATCATAATCATCCGCATAAGCCTGTTCCAGCGCCACGCGCGTCTCCGGGTCAACAGTTGTTTGCAGATTGGCACCCTCGGGGTCCTGATTAAAGGATGATACAGGGTCAAATTGAGTCACATCCCGTCCAAAAATATCTTGTGATACCGTCGCGAAATCTGTTTGCCATGTCTCGTGCCGGCCAATAAAATTATAGTCCACCAGATCATACCCCGCCATTTGGCGCTGGCTTCTCAACTGGGGGGTCAAAGATTTAAGATCATCTTCTTCGCAGAGCAATTCCGCCAAATCCAGCATAGAAAGATTTTCCTCAAGCGGTATGCCGAGATGGTTAAACAGAGTCTGTCTGGGGCCGGCCTTCCGCGTATTTGCGGAGAAAATACTCCTATAGAGCGCAGCAAACCGATCAACAGGATCCCGCAAAAAAGTGATCTTCAAAACGCTCGGGTCATCGAGCATCTGGTTAAAAACCCCCATACCCTCACTTTTCGGCATGCCCAAAATATTGACCTGCCGATTATATAGCTGCGCTATATTTTTGATCTCAAAATCCGCATCCAGACTTTCGGCAATCGCCAGATTGAGGCTGCCAATCGTGCGGATACTCGCCGCTGCCGGAACCGTGAAATAGATAAACCCGAACGCGTTGCTCACATGGGTAAAATAGTTGAGCGCCCGGGGACCGCCGACCAATTTGGTCACAGCATCCGCCATGCTTGTTCTTATGCTAGGATCGCGGGTCATTTTCGATCCCCCGGATACAATAATTTTTGTTCACACAATCGGCCTCTTTTCAAATTGCCGGATATGGGCAATGATCTTTTCACAAAAAAATATTAGGGAGTTAAGCGCCATGATGCAAAATTTTTCGTTAAGGGTCAGCACAATTATCGACCACGCGGCCCGTTATCACCCCAACCGTCCGGTGATCGGGCGCAGCGTCGAAGGCCCAATTGTTGAAAGCAACTGGCAAGAAGTGCAGCGCGAGGCCAAACAGGTGGCCGCCGCGCTTCAAGGGCTCGGGATTAAAAAAGGCGATGTCATTGGTGTGATGGCATGGAATACTGTGCGGCATCTCTCTGTGTGGTATGGCATCCCGGGCGCAGGGGCCGTGAACCACACCCTGAACCCCCGCCTGTTTGCCGATCAGCTGGATTACATCATCAACCATGCCGAAGACCGCTTCATCATGGTGGACCTCGACCTGTTGCCAGCCTTTGAAGCGATCATCGACAGGCTTCCCAAAATCGAGAAAATCATCGTGCTGACCGATCGGGCGCATATGCCCGAAACCAAGCTAGATGTGATCTGCTATAGCGATCTCATCGAAGGCCAACCCGACGATGGTGCTTGGATCGATGGCGATGAAGACGAAGCCTGTGGCATTTGCTATACCTCCGGCACCACAGGGAACCCCAAAGGCGTAGTCTATTCCCACCGCTCCAACGTCCTCCATGCCTTGGCGGCTGCGGCCCCAGATATGCTCAACCTGTCTTCACAAGACCGCATAATGCCGGTGGTCCCGCTATTTCACGCAAACGGGTGGTCGATCGCCTATTGCGCCCCTATGGCGGGGGCCTCGATGGTTATGCCGGGGCGGGATATGACCGCAGCCGGCCTCTACGAAATGCTGGAAATGGGCGTGACCTATACGGCGGCTGTGCCGACCATTTGGCTGGGTATGCTCCAACATCTGAAGGCTGAAAACCTTGGCCTATCCACCCTCAAGCGCGTATTGATTGGCGGGGCATCTTGCCCCCGCGCCGTTATTGAAGCGTTTCAAAACAACTATGGCATTCAGGTGCTCCACGCATGGGGCATGACAGAAATGTCACCCCTCGGGACCATTTGCTCGTTCAAACCGGAGGTCTCATCGCTTAGCGAGGAAGGCCAGCTCGATATTCAGGAAACCGTCGGCCACCCGCCCTATACCGTTGATTTGAAAATCGCCAATGACGCCGGAGAAGATCTCCCGTGGGATGGCAAAACACCGGGGCGGCTCCTGTCAAAAGGGGCGGCCGTGGTGCAGCGCTACCTCAAGGAGGACGCAGACGCGCTGGACGAAGACGGATGGTTTGACACAGGCGATGTCGCGGTGATGGATGCCAACGGCTATGTCCGCATTACTGACCGCTCCAAAGATGTGATCAAATCCGGTGGAGAATGGATATCCTCGATCGAAATGGAAAATGCCGCCGTCGCCCACCCCGATGTGGCCGAAGCCGCTGCCGTTGCCATTCCTCACCCCAAGTGGGATGAGCGTCCGGTTCTGGTGATCGTGCCTATGCCTGAGAAAACCCCCGACAATGCCGAAATCATGTCTTTGCTTGAAAAGCGCTTCGCAAAATGGCAACTCCCTGATGATATTATCACCGTGGATGACCTGCCCCACACCGCTACCGGCAAAATCTCCAAACTGGAGTTGCGCCAGAGGCTCAAGGAGCAGGGCTACAAGCTGCCTGAGTAAAGAGTGCCATGACCGCAATTGACAAATTCATCCGGCTCGAAGCCGTCGGCTTTTGGCTCGAACAAGGGCAGGAGGAAGCGCACGAGGTGATCGTATCTTTTGGCGACTCCACTCTCCAGCTTACCTCATTGCAGGATGTGCCCCTCACCCACTGGTCTCTTCTCGCCACTTCGCCAATTGGTACGCGCGGCGAAACGGTGATCTATTCAGCAGATCCCGAACATCGGGAAACGCTTGAAATAGATGATCAGGATATGATCCGTGCCATTTCTGCTGTGTCGTCGGCTCTGGAAAGCCCGCGCAAAAGAACCCTCTGGGGGCGTTGGGCCTGGCGCGGAATGCAGCTTGCCGTTCTTGCTGTCGTTGTCAGCCAGTCTCCGCCCGTGATCTATTCGCTGGCCAGCACCCTCACGCCACCTTCCCATATGGCAGAGGTTTCCACCCAAATGCTCGACAACCTGAAGGCCGAATATGGTGTGGAATGCCAAGGCTGGCTCGGAAAGCGCGCCCTAGATGACTTTGCCCGCAAATTATTTCCAAATGCCACGCCGGATATTTCTGTAGTTGACGACCTGCCCGTTCAGGCTCTGGCCCTTCCTGCCAACAGGGTTGTTTTATCGCGTCAAACTGTGGAGCAATCCGGTTCCGCCGATGAGCTGGCAACCCTGACGTTAAGAGCTTGGGCGCGGTCAGCCAATGATGGCCCTAAAGACGCATTGGTCAAATCACTTGGCCCGATTGGCGCGCTTCGCTACATAATTTCGGGCACATTCCCGTCACCTTTGCCAATTTTACTTGAAGCGGAATATAGCGGTGACGACTATCTGTTAGCGCGCGACCAACTTATTATCATTGGCGCATCAGCAAACAGCCTGCAAGCCATGGCCAAAGAAGACATCATTGGGCTTCCCTTGCCCGATAGCCAGCACCCTCCCTTTGAGTTTGCCGATTTTGCGACCCTGAAAACCATCTGCGCGGATTAATGCCATTGACCCGATAAACATATTCATTATGTTGCAAGTATAAATCACTCAATGGAGAAGTAAAAATGACTGCATAACGTATGACCATGACAATGGCAGGCCTGCTTATTCTTGTCAGCGTGGCGATGGGCCATGTCTATGGCCAGTTAGATGTCACCAAATTCGGCTGGAGCTGGTTTTTGATCTTTATCGGTGCCAATCTTTTTCAGTCCGGTTTCACCAAGTGGTGCATGATGACCAACATGTTCAAGGCTGTTGGCTTGAAGTAAGGCGTGGGGGGCTTCCCCCACCTACCCTTCCCCCAAAATCAAATCAGCCGCCTTTTCGCCGACCATAATGCTCGGTCCGTTCAGGTTGCCATTTGTAATGCGCGGGAAGATCGAACTATCCGCTAGGCGCAGCCGCTCTACGCCGATCACTCTGCAAGTCGGGTCGACCACGGCCATGGGGTCGTCCTTGGCGCCCATGCGGGCCGTTCCACACGGATGGAAGGCGCTCTCCGCATGCTCGCGGATAAATCCGTCCAGCTCGTCATCTGACTGAAAATCCTCCCCGGGCTGGATTTCCTTTCCGGCATAAGGCTTGAAAGCCTCTTGCCCGAAAATCTGACGGGTAAGTCGGATACAGTGCCGAAATTCGCCCCAGTCCTCCGCGTGGCTCATATAGTTAAACCGGATTTCCGGTGCCTCGTCCGGATCTCCACTCGCCAGCGTCACCGCCCCGCGGGACTTGGAACGCATCGGCCCGACATGGGCCTGAAACCCGTGCCCCTCAGCGGCTGCCTGTCCATCATAGCGCACCGCAATCGGCAGGAAATGATACTGGATATCGGGGTAATCAGCGCCCGGAGAGCGCAGAAAAGCCGCGCTTTCAAACTGGTTGGAGGCCCCGAACCCTGATTTTGTCATCAACCATTGCGCACCGATCCTCGCTTTCCCGAACAGGTTCCAGTGCTTGTAGAGCGTGATCGGCTGCAAGCTGGCCTGTTGGATATAGAGCTCCAGATGGTCTTGCAGGTTTTGCCCGACCCCGGCCCGATCCGCCACAACATCAATCCCGTGCTCCGCCAGATGTGCCGCTGGCCCAACACCCGAGAGCATCAGAATTTTCGGCGAATTGATCGAACTGGCCGAGACAACAACCTCACGCCGCGCCCGCACCTCTTCAATGCGCCCGCCGCGTTCGACCTCGACGCCAACCGCCCGCCCTTCCTCGATCACAACCTTACGGGCAAAACATCGCAAAATATCGCAATTCTGTCGCTTCAAGGCCGGTTTCAAATAGGCATTGGCCGCCGACCAGCGCCGCCCGCGCCAAACGGTCTGCTCCATCGGGCCAAACCCTTCCTGTTGCTCACCGTTATAGTCCTCTGTATGCGCATAGCCCGCCTGCTGGCCGGCTTCGACAAAAGCCGCGTGCAAGGGGTTGTCACGCGGTCCGCGCGTAACATGAAGCGGCCCGCCATCTCCCCGCCGGTCCGAGCGCCCGCCATGCCAATGCTCCATCCGCTTGAAATAAGGAAGCACCCCGGCTTGGCCCCAACCGGTCGCCCCCTCAGCTTCCCAATGGTTAAAGTCTTCGGCATGCCCGCGCACATAAACCATCCCGTTGATGCTGGAAGACCCGCCAATCACCTTACCGCGCGGCGTTACCAAGCGCCGCCCACCCAAATGCGGCTCTGGCTGGGACTGAAACCCCCAGTCATAGCGCTTCATATTCATCGGATAAGAAAGCGCCGCGGGCATCTGAATGAACGGTCCGGCATCCGTTCCGCCATATTCCAGCACCAGCACCGAATGCTTTCCCGATTCGGAGAGCCGGTACGCCAGCGCCGACCCCGCCGAGCCTGACCCGATGATTACAAAATCAGCTTCCATATGGCCCCACCAATCTGTCAATAAAGGATTCAACCGAATGCACGGCCTCTCTTGCCTCTCCGGCATGTAGCGCCTGCCGCAAATAGATCCCGTCAATCAAAGCTGCGATATCGCGCGCCGCCCCGTGAACGTCGGCCACAGGCATCAGCTGACGCAAATCAAACATGAGATTTGACTGCAACCGCCGCACATAAATGTTGAGCAACCGGGCCGCTTGCGGCGAACTCTGCGCTCTTACATAAAAGCTCAACCACGCCGATATGGTCTCAGGCGCGAACTGCGCATCGGTAAAGCTTGCCTGCACAAGGTTTGAAAGACGTTGCCTCGGCGTTTCCCCCTCCCGCAACCCGGCGCACCCCTGCTGCCAAAGCTGCACCAACAGGTGCCGCATTGCTGCCAGTAAAAGGTCATCCTTGCCACCGAAATAGTGGTGGGCCAGTGCAGAAGAAACCCCGGCCCGCCGCGCGATCTTTCCCACGGTTACCTCCAAAGAGCCGCACGCGCCAATCTCGGCAATCGCCGCGCCGATCAACGCTTTCCTGCGAATAGGCTCCATTCCAACCTTGGGCATTCCAGCCTCCGTACTTTTTTATTAACTCACCAGTCAATAAAAACTAGCCACCCACGCCTGTGATGTCAAACCTTCGTTGATACCCGCAATGAATCCGACCAACCTCGTTGCGTAAACCGAATGACCAACGCGCGCTCCTGCAATCAAATTTTCATCAAATTTGAATATCTTCAATCCCGCCAGACAGGCCATTGGGCCAATTCGGGATTTCGCGTCGGGCACTGAAACACCAACGCCTGTAGCGGTTCACCAAAAAAAGGGCTTGCCGCAG
>Ga0209121_10000648_pt1 | contig 36524 bp, 36 predicted proteins | sample Cruoilmetagenom3_FD_187292 | JGI IMG/M metagenome (GOLD analysis project Ga0209121, IMG submission 187292) | Oil polluted marine microbial communities from Coal Oil Point, Santa Barbara, California, USA - Sample 3 (SPAdes) (version 2) | ecosystem: Environmental > Aquatic > Marine > Oil seeps ... | reverse complement strand
AGCGGGCTCACGCCCTATGAATACATCTGTAAGATCTGGACTTCTGAGCCGGATCGATTCATCCTGAACCCGATCCACCAGATGCCGGGACTAAACACCAGTACTAGGAACCGGTAATTCGGACTACGTCTATTGGAAGCGCGAAGAGCAAGGCCGAACATACAACCCATCACTAGAAACACTGGCTTGGATCAAAAAATCCATCCAGTACCCCCCCGATTCAGACTTTCCCCCACCTGACAAGCCCCCCCGTCCGATTTTGCGCACGGGTCTGACACCGCCCCGCCGCATTAATCTGCGCCGGGGCGGCGAAAACAATGTTCGTGCAGCGGCTGAATTGTTGAAAAACAAAGGGTTAACAGGTGACGTTAAGTCACCAGAAACAGCGCGTCGGTATACTTTCCGATCCCGAAACAATGCCGCCAAGTGCCTGTATTACAACATCCAAACCGCAAAGCGAATCGCCGATTCGCCCCCCCTGAATCCCTTGCCCCATTTCTACCACAATTCATCCTTAACGCGGTCTTTAAGAGGGGCGAAGTTTCCTCAGGCAAATAAAAACCGAGGCAGACAATATGACCGGGACGAAGACCTGCGCATGTGGCATCCGCATGGGCTTGGGCCTGTGCCCTTTCCTTTTCGCCAAACACACCCTTTCGCAAGGGGGCGTCTGAGATGAACCTGTATCGTATCGTTCTGCCCGTGTGCTTGATGTTGGGCGCTTGTGTGCCCAGCCTTTCAACCGAAATGCCAACCCGTGCGGCCACCCAGACCGAAACCAGCTCTCTTCCTCCAATGAAGACGTTTTCGGTTCCGCACCCCGACAGCCCGCGCCAGTCCAACCGCGATATTGCGCGTGATTTCCTTGATCTGACCTTCCAACTTGAATCGGGGCGCAACCTGCCCGTGCTGACCCGTTTCGAAGGCCCGATTTCGGTGCGCGTGACCGGCAATGCGCCTGTTTCCCTGTCGATGGACCTGAACCGCGTGTTGCACCGTCTGCAGTCCGAGGCAGGCATGAAGATCGAACAGACCACGGATGAGGCGGCGAATATCACCATTCAGGCGGTGCCGCGTTCGGCCATCCGCAAGGCGCTGCCACAGGCCGCCTGTTTCGTGGTGCCGAACATCACGAAACTGTCGCAATACGCCGGTGCCCGCCGCACCCCCCGCACCGATTGGGGCCGTTTGCGCACCCGCGAGCAGATGGCGATTTTCGTACCCGCCGATGCCGCCCCGCAAGAGGTGCGCGATTGCCTGCACGAGGAACTGGCACAGGCGCTTGGGCCGCTGAATGACCTGTATCGCCTGCCGGATTCCGTGTTCAACGACGACAATGTGCATACCGTGCTGACCGGCTATGACATGCTGATCCTGCGGCTGATGTATGCGCCGGAATTGCGGTCGGGCATGACCCGCCGCCAGGTCGCCGAAGTGCTGCCCGCCCTGCTGACCCGCATGAACCCCGGCGGTGAAGGCATCGCCCCGCGGCGCCTGCCCGCCACCCCGCGCGCGTGGGTCAAGGCAATCCAGTCCGCGCTTGGCCCCGGCACCGGCCCGATGGAACGCCGCGCCGCCGCCCGCGAGGCATTGTCGATTGCCCGCGTCATGGGCTGGCAGGATCACCGCCGCGCATTCTCGCTTTACGCCATGGGCCGCCTGACGCAGCCCTATGACCCCGCCGAAGCGCAGGGGTTCTTCCAACAGGCCGACGCGATCTATGCACGCACCCCCCACACCGAACTGCACCGCGCCTATGTCGCCTCGCAGATGGCCGCATTTGCCTTGGCGCAGGGCCGCGCCGAAGACACCATAGCGCTTGTTTCACCGCACCTGGCCACCGCCGCCCGCCACGAAAACGCGGCCCTTCTGTCCACCCTGATGCTGCTGCGTGCAGAGGCGCTTGACCTGACAGGCCGCGGCGTCGAGGGACGCTCCGTCCGGCTGGACAGTCTGGGCTGGGCGCGTTACGGGTTTGGGGCGGACTGGGCCGTGCGCGCAAAAATGCGCGAGATCGGATCGCTCAGCCCGCTGAAAGGGAGAAACGGGCGGATATGATCGTTATTGCAGGTGCCGTGATTGGCGCACTCTTCGGCGGATTTCTTGCAAGGAAACGCAAGGGCCGCGGCTTGGATATCGCGCAATACGCGGTGGTCTATGCCATGATCTTTGCCGTAATCGGCCTGTTCATCACCCTCTTCGTCCATCGCGCCGCCATCATGTAACGGAGGGCTGCGCGATGTTCCTGCCCTTTTTCGACAACCTGCGGCGCGAAGGCGTGCCGGTGTCCTTGCGCGAATACCTGTCGTTCCTTGAGGGGATGAAGGTCGGGCTGGTCACTTATGATGTCGAAGGGTTCTATTACCTTGCCCGCACCGTGATGGTGAAGGACGAGCGCAACCTCGACAAGTTTGACCGCGCCTTTGCCACCACCTTCAAGGGGCTGGACCAGATCGGGTTCGACCAGGTTTTAGAGGCCGTGGACATCCCCGCGGACTGGCTGCAATCCATGGCGGAAAAGCACCTGTCCGAGGAAGAAAAAGCCGAGATCGAGGCATTGGGCGGCTTCGACAAGCTGATGGAGACGCTGAAAAAGCGACTTGCGGAACAAAAAGAGCGCCATCAGGGCGGCAACAAGTGGATCGGCACCGGCGGCACCTCGCCCTTTGGGGCGGACGGGTATAACCCCGAAGGCGTGCGCATCGGGCAGGAAAAATCCCGCCACCAGCGCGCGATCAAGGTCTGGGACAAGCGCGAATTCAAGAACCTGGACGACACGGTGGAACTGGGCACGCGCAACATCAAGGTGGCGCTGAAACGCCTGCGCCGCTGGGCGCGTGACGGCGCCCATGACGAACTGGACCTGGATGGCACGATCCGCGCCACCGCCGAACACGGCTATCTGGATGTGAAAACCCGCCCCGAGCGGCGCAACGCGGTCAAGGTGTTGCTGTTTCTCGACATCGGCGGCTCGATGGACCCGCATGTGAAGGTGGTGGAAGAGCTGTTCTCGGCCGCGCGGTCCGAGTTCAAGCATCTGGAGCATTTCTATTTCCACAACTGTCTTTACGAGGGCGTGTGGAAGGACAACCGCCGCCGCTGGGATCAGCAGACCCCCACACGGGACGTGCTGCGCACCTATGGCTCTGATTACAAATGTATTTTTGTCGGGGATGCGTCGATGTCCCCCTATGAAATCGCCTATCCCGGCGGGGCGAACGAGCATTGGAACGAAGAGGCCGGACAGGTCTGGCTGACCCGTGCGCGCGAACAGTGGCCGAACCATATGTGGATCAATCCTGTGCCGGAAAAATACTGGGGCTATACCCATTCCATCGGCATGATCCAGGAAATCTTCGAAAACCGCATGGTGCCAATGACCCTGTCCGGGATCGAACAGGGCATGAAGGAACTGACGCGCTGACGCGCCCGCCCAGACCCTGATTTCACGTATATTCCGTAAGTGATCCGGCCCGGTTCAAACCGGCGTGCCGTAGCGCGGCCAGGTATCTGACAGGCAGTAGCCTGCGGGCCATGGATCATCCGGGTCCAGCATGTGTTGGTGGGTGCCGGTGATCCACGCGCGCCCGGTGATTTCTGGAATGATGGCGGCGGTACCGCCCACGGTGGTCACATCGGCAATGCGCCCGTGAAATTCGGAATCGATGATCGAACGCGCGGTATAGCGGTCACCGGCCTTCATCTGGCCATTTGCATGCATCAACGCCATGCGGGCCGAAACCGCGGTGCCCGTAGGCGAGCGGTCAATCTTGCCCGGCTGGATCGATACGGCCGCCTTGGCCGTCAGGTGGTTCCCGTCGCGCCGCAATGGCCCCGCGAACAGACAGAAAGAGAAATGGTCCCATTCGGCATTTTCCGGGTGGTGAAACCGCGACTGCGTATTGGCGGCATTGGTGATCCGCACCCCCAGTTCGGCCAGCGTGCCCGCTTCGTCGGCCACTAGGTCGAAACCAAGCGCCGCAGCATTGACCACCACGAAACTGTCGCCGCCATAGGCAGTGTCTACCGTGATCCGGCCCAGCCCCGGAACATCAAGAGCGGCACCCGTCTCTCCGGCAAAGGAAGGCAGGTTCCTGACCGTGATGCTTTGCGCCTTGCCATCGCGGCATTCGGCGCGCACGCGGATCAGCCCGCCGGGGGCTTCAAGCACCATTTCGGTCACGGGTTCCTGCATGGGGATAATGCCGCTGTCCAGCAACACGGTTGCCACGCAGATCGCGTTGGACCCGGACATGGGCGGCGTGTCTTCCGGCTCCATGATGATCCATGCCATCTGCGCCTCGGGGTGTTTCGGCGGCACCAGCAGGTTCACATGGCGAAAGACCCCGCCGCGCGGCTCTCTCAGAACGAAGTTGCGCAGGGTCTGGTCGCGGGCGATCCAGTTGCGCTGCTGCCACAGCGTATCACCGGGCGGGGGCGCGACGCCGCCGACGATGACATCGCCCACCTCGCCCTCGGCATGGCAAGATACGACATGGATGGTTTTGCTGCTGCGCATGCGCCTGTCCTTCGGCCAATCGATCCGCTTTTCGGCAGGCTGGCGAATTTTTCGCGCCGCCACAAGCAGCAACATGCGGCACAATTATTTCACCGCTTCCGGCGGCGGGCAGCTGGCGTTTTGACCGGCTTGCCCTACCCGCGCCCTGCCCCCATATTCGCCCCATGATCAAGTTCACCCCAATCCTTCTGGCAATCGTCTATGCCTTTGTCATGTATCGTTTTTCCGTGTGGAAGACGTTGCGGGATCTCGATTCCCGCTCCTCGGTCCTGGCCGATCCGGCACTGAAACGTATGCTGGACCGGATAGCGCAGGCATTGGATGTGCCGCGCATCCGCGTGCATCTGTATGAAATCGCGCCGGTCAACGGGCTGGCTGCGCCGGACGGACGCATCTTTATCACGCGCGGGTTCTATGACCTGTTCCGCAAGGGAGAGGTCACGGATGAGGAGCTTGCCTCGGTCATCGCGCATGAATTGGGGCATGTGGCACTGGGACATTCGCGCCGCCGCATGATCGACTTTTCCGGCCAGAACGCCATTCGCGTGGGGCTAAGCATGGTCTTGGGGCGGTTCATTCCGGGCATCGGGCCATGGCTGGCGAATATGCTGACCTCGATGCTGGCAGCCAGGCTGTCGCGGTCCGATGAATACGAGGCGGATGAATACGCCGCCGCCCTTTTGACCAAGGCCGGCATGGGTGTCGCGCCGCAGGTGTCGATGTTCACCAAGCTTGAAACCCATGTCGGCGGCATGGCCAGCGGCACGCCTGCCTGGCTGATGAGCCACCCCAAGACAGACGACCGGATCAAGGCCATCACCAAACATGCCGAGCGTTGGGACACATGAACCTGCTGCGGCCTGCCAAAAAAGGCGCGCAAAACCTTTTGGTGGACGCACCATTTGCCGGAAGGCGTTGCGCCCTAACTGCTCAGCGCCTTGCCCAACCGCGGCAGCCGCGCCTTTTTCATCAGCTTGCGCATGTCCCACGGCTGGTCCGACAGGCGCTCTGCCTCTAGGCGCACCGCGTCGGCCACGCTGGCGACCAGTTCGGGATGCGACTGCCAGAAGCCGAACAGAAACTCGTCGGGGGCGACCCGCGACAAGCCTTCTTCGGCCAGAATATTGCGGGGAAAATCCGACGCATTCATGGTGACGATGACATCGGCCGACCCGGCCACAGCGGCGGCCAGAACATGAATATCAGCCGGGTCTGGCAGCCACAGACGCGCTTCCAGCCCCGCGCCGTATTGCACCTCGGCATCCGGCCAGTTGGCCCGCACCATCGCCACCTCTGACCGCGCCTGCGCCTCGCCCTCGGGGCCAAGTTTACGGGCGGCGCGCGACCATTCCTCCAGTATCCGCGCCGACCACATCGGCGTGAACATCCCGGCCCGTGCCACGCCAAGCAGCACCTCGCGCATCACTGTCGGATACAGGACGCAGGTGTCCAGCAGCGCCTTCACAACCGGTAGAACAGCGCCTTGAGGTATCCGGTTTCCGCAAGTTGTGGCAGCAGCGGGTGGTCCGGTCCGGCAGCGCCGGTATGGATCAACTGGCCCGACCGCCCAGCCCGCCCGATCCCGCGCGTGCTGGACGTGCGGAATTTGCCCAGATCTGCCGCATGGCTGCACGAGCAAAGCCCAAGGTAGCCGCCATCCGCCACCAGCGGCGCGGCCAGACGGGCAATGCGTTCATAGGCGCGCAAGCCGGCCTCAAGCGCCGGTTTCGAGGGCGCGAATGCAGGCGGGTCACAAATCACCACGTCGAACTGCGCGCCCTCGTCGCCGAGCTTGGTCAGCACGTCAAAGGCATCGCCCTTGCGGGTTTCAAACTTGCCTGCGACGCCCGTTGCCTCGGCCCCTTGTGTGGCCAATGCCAAGGCGGGATCCGACCCGTCGACGGCCAAGGCATAATCCGCCCCCGCCGCCAAGGCGGCCAGCGAAAAGCCCCCCACATGGCTGAACACATCCAGCACCCGCGCGCCCTTGGACAGGCGGGCAGCAAAGGCATGGTTCGGGCGTTGGTCAAAGAAAAGGCCGGTCTTCTGCCCGCCTTCAAGGTCGGCCATATAGGTCGCGCCGTTCATCGGCACGGGTACGGGGCCGGATGGCATCGTGCCAGACAGGACCACGCTTTCCTCGTCCAACCCTTCCAGCGACCGCGCCCGCCCGCTGGCATTCTTGATCACCGTCGTCACGCCGGTCACATCCCGCAGGGCGGCGGCCAGCTCCTCGATCCGTTGGTCGGCCCATGCGGCGTTGGGTTGCACCACGGCGATGTCGCCAAACCGGTCGATCACCACGCCGGGCAGCCCGTCGGCCTCGGCATGGACAAGGCGATAGAACGGCGCATCATACAGCCGCTCGCGCATGTCCAGCGCCCGGCGCAGCCGCGCGGCGAACCAGGCCTGGTCAATCACCGCAGATGTATCGCGGTCCAAAATCCGGCCGACGATGCGCGAGGCCGTGTTGACCGCGACCAGCCCCAATTCGTTGCGTTCGTCATCCAGCAGAACCGCCACCGATCCGGCGGGAATGGCCTTGGACCGGCGATCAAGAACAAGTTCGTTGTCATAAACCCATGGCGCGCCGTGCCGGATGGCGCGGGCGTTGGCTTTGGGTTTCAGGCGAAGGGCGGGCAATGAAGAAGAGGGCGCTGTCATAAGCGCCCTCTTACCCCTCTTCCCTGCTTTGGGGAAGGTCTATCTATGCAACGCTCAGTAGGTGGTTTTGGGGGCTTCCAGCCCGGCCACCTGCTTGGCCACCAGATCGCTGGTCGATCCGGGGAAGCGCAGCTCTTGCTCGATCATATTGGCAAGGTGTTTGGTGATACGCACCTTTTGCGTCAGCCCCTTAGATTCCGCCATCAGCGCCTTGGTGCCGCCATAGCCCTTAAGATTGGCGTGAACCTCGTGAGTGGGCACGATGATGGCGCCAGTCACCGGATCGGTCACCGTCATTTCAAAAGCGATGGAATGCACGCCGCCCACGGTATAGCGGGTTTTTTGCGTCAGGGCATGGAACCGCTTGACCGTGATATCGACCTTGACCGGCAGCGCGCCCGTGACCATTTCCGCCTGCGCGGACTTGAGGCTTTGATCGAAGATGGCGGCGACCTGCGCGTGGCGGTCGCCCAGCGGATCTTCGCGCCATACGATATCGCCGACGGGGTAATACATATTCGCTTCCGACGATTTCAGGCTGCGCGGCACCGAGATCTTGTAATCCACCACGTTGACCGAAGCCGCGACCGGTTTGGTCTGGTCCACTGCGGCCAAGGGCGCGCTTTCCAGCGGCGCGTTCCGGGTTGCCACGTCCATGCCACCGCAAGCCGTCAGGCCGAAAGCGGCGGTCAGCGCAAGAATAATGCGTGCATGTTTCATGTCTGTCTCCTGCGAGCGATTGCGCTCTGTTTTTGCTCTTGGTTAACTTTTCCTTGGGAAATCGGGCAGGAATGCGGCCAAACCCGTGCAATTGCTGGATTTCTCATATTAGCTGAGTCAATATTGCCACAAGTGCCCGCGCCGCTCTTTCGATGGCGCGGGGATTGTTAGCGCAAACGCAAATTGATATGATCGGAGGCAACAGGGCGCGCCCGTCGCCATTTGCCCACGCCCGACCGCCCGTGATTTCATGAAGGAGCACGCATGGCCCTGCACCCGACCGTTGAAAAAGTCACTGCCCGCATCATCGAAAGGTCAGCCGCGACCCGCGGCCCCTACCTGGACCGGATGCACAGGGCGGCAGAGGCAGGACCGGCCCGCGCACATCTGACCTGCGGCAACCAAGCCCATGCCTATGCCGCCATGGGCGAGGCGCAGGGCGATCTGGCCGCCGCCCGTGCGCCAAACATCGGCATCGTCACCGCCTATAACGACATGCTTTCCGCCCATCAGCCGTTTGAAACCTTCCCCGACCTGATCCGCGCCACCGCCCGCAAAAGCGGGGCCACGGCGCAGGTGGCAGGCGGCGTGCCTGCCATGTGCGATGGCGTCACGCAGGGCCAGCCGGGGATGGAACTGTCGCTGTTTTCCCGCGACGTGATTGCCCTCGCGGCCGGGGTCGCCCTGTCGCACAACTGTTTCGACGCGGCGATCTACCTTGGGGTTTGCGACAAGATCGTGCCGGGGCTGGTCATGGCGGCGGCGACCTTCGGGCATATCCCGGCGATCTTCCTGCCTGCGGGGCCGATGACATCCGGCCTGCCCAATGATGAAAAGGCCAAGGTGCGCCAACAATTCGCCACGGGCGAGGTTGACCGCGCCGAGTTGATGGCGGCGGAAATGGCCTCGTACCATGGTCCCGGCACCTGCACTTTCTACGGCACGGCCAATTCCAACCAGATGCTGATGGAATTCATGGGCCTGCACCTGCCGGGCGCGTCTTTCGTGAACCCGAACACCCCCATGCGCGAGGCGCTGACTGTCGCGGGGGTGGAACGCGCCCTTGGCATGACCGCCCTTGGCAGTGATTACCGCCCCGCCTGCGATGTGCTGGACGAACGCGCCTTTGTGAACGGCATCGTCGGGCTGATGGCAACGGGCGGGTCCACCAATCTGGTGCTGCACCTGCCCGCAATGGCCCGCGCCGCCGGCATCCAGCTGGAGCTGGAGGATTTCAATGAACTGTCGGGCGCGACGCCGCTGATGGCCCGCGTCTATCCCAACGGGTTGGCGGACGTGAACCATTTCCATGCCGCCGGTGGCCTGACCTACATGATAGGCGAACTGCTGGACGCAGGTCTTCTGCATCCCGATAGCCCTACCGTCATGGGCAGCGGCCTGCGCGATTATGTGCAGGAACCGAAATTGCGCGATGGCCGCGCCATGTGGGAACCCGCCCCGCGCATCAGCCAGAACGACAAGATCCTGCGCCCCGCAACGGACCCGTTCCAGCCTACGGGCGGCTTGCAGCAACTGTCGGGCAATCTGGGGCTGGGCATGATAAAGACCTCTGCCGTCGATCCCGCCCGCCACGTGATCGAGGCCCCCGCGCGGGTGTTCCACACCCAAGATGCCGTGAAAGATGCGTTCAAGGCGGGCGAATTCACCGCCGACACCATCATCGTGGTCCGCTTTCAAGGCCCGCAAGCCAACGGGATGCCCGAATTGCACGGGCTGACCCCCACGCTGGCCGTGCTGCAAGATCGCGGGCTGAAGGTGGCACTTGTCACCGATGGGCGCATGTCGGGCGCGTCGGGCAAGGTGCCCTCGGCCATTCATGTCACGCCCGAAGCCGCCGCCGGTGGCCCGCTGGCCCTGCTGCAAGACGGCGATATCGTCCGACTGGACGCCAAGGCGGGGGTGATCGAAACCAGTGCCGACCTCTCCACCCGCACTCCCGCCGCGCCCGATCTGTCCGCCAATGCGCACGGCATCGGGCGCGAGCTGTTCGAAACCTTCCGCCGCAATGTCGGCCCCGCTGCGCATGGCGCGGCGGTGGTCGTCTGACCCTACTCAAAAGGCCCGCAACATGACCCCGCAACAATTCAGCCAACAGACGGAATCGCTTTGCCGCCGCGCCCCCGTGGTGCCGGTGCTGGTGGTCCAAGACACGGCCCATGCGGCCCCGCTGGCCCGTGCCCTGGTCAAGGGCGGGCTGCCCGCCCTCGAAGTCACCCTGCGCACCCCTGCCGCGCTGGACGTGATCCGCGCCATGGCCGATGTAGACGGCGGCATCGTCGGCGCCGGCACCCTGCTGACCCCCGAAGACGTGCGCGCCGCCAAGCATGCTGGCGCAACCTTCGGCGTCTCGCCCGGCGCCACCGACCGCATCCTTGACGCGGCAGAGGCCGAAGACCTGCCCATCCTGCCCGGCGCGGCCACCGCGTCCGAGGCAATGCGCCTGCTGGAGCGCGGCTATACCGTGCAAAAATTCTTTCCGGCAGAAGCGTCGGGCGGGGCGAATATGCTCAAATCCCTGTCCTCGCCTCTGCCGCAAATCCGTTTCTGCCCCACTGGCGGCGTGTCCCTGGAAAACGCGCGCGACTACCTATCGCTGCCCAACGTGCTATGCGTCGGCGGCAGTTGGGTCGCGCCCACGGATATGGTCAAACAGGGCAACTGGGACGGCATCACCAAACTGGCATCCGAGGCCGCCGCCCTGCGCTGATCTACCGTTTCATTGTTCCATAAATACCTCCCGCCGGAGGCTTCGATCCGCACCACGACCGACACCGCATGGCTTGGCCCCACCTGTCCCGATGCTGCCAGATCACGCGAGTTCTGCAAATCAGTTCCTCGGGCGGCTTTTCCAACCGCCGCGCCTCTGCGGGGTCGCGATGGCGTGCAACCCCTCTGTAAGGATCGCACTCATCGGGTGGTCCGGAGCGGTCGCGCCATAATGCGCCAGAAGACCGTTCAGCGCCGTGCGCTGTTCGGTCCCGGCGGGCAGGCTCAACGCCCAATCCAAAAAGATCGAGCGGCACTCTTCGGCGGTGATCCCCTCGATCCGGTAGGCTTCGCGGATCAACCCCTTGGGATCAAACGGGTCTTTTTCGGCTTTCATGTCTTGGCCCTTGCTGTGACGACCGCCTCGATACGCGCGGCGGCGGTTGCGGGCAACTCCACAAGCGCCGCTTTCAACGCCTCCAGCGTCTTGCAACCAGACTCGCGCAGCAGCATCGCCGCGCCGCCGCTGCCGATATCCGTATCCCGCAAGGCGCGTTCGGACAGCAGCTTTGACACCGCCTGCACATGCCAGCACAGCCGGTAGCAATCGACCACCGCCGCGCGGCCTGCAGCATCCAGCCAACCAAGATGCTCTGCCGCTTCCAGCCCCGCCAGGGTGGACCGTTCCGCCGCGCCCGATACCAGCAATGCTCCCTGCGCCAGCAATTCGATGTCCTGCAAACGGCCGGGGCCGATCTTTGCCTCCCAAGGGCCATCGGGGGACTTGGCGGCAAAGATGCGGGCGCGCATTTGTGCGATCTCTTGCAGTACCTTGCCCTCGGGATCGCCCGCTTCGATCACCATGCGGCGCACCGCCTCGACATCTGCGGCCACCGCGGCTTGACCGGCCACGGGGCGGGCGCGGGTCAGGGCCAGATGCTCCCATACCCAGGCCTGCGTCTGTTGGTAATCACGGAAAGATGCCAGCGAAGTCGCCACCGGCCCCTGTGTACCCGAGGGGCGCAAGCGCATGTCCACCTCGTACAGCCGCCCCTCGGCCATCTGCGCGGTGGCGGCCGTGACCATGGCCTGCGTCAGCCGCGCGTAATAGGTACGGGATGCCAGCGGGCGGCGGCCCTCGCTTTGCTCGACCCCGTCCGCGTCATAGATCACGATCAGGTCCAAGTCAGATGTCGCGTTCAGCCGCGCGGCACCCAGACTGCCCATGCCCAGAACCATCGCCCCGCGCCCCGGCGCATCGCCGTGCTTCAATGCGAAATTCGCCTGCACCTGTGGATAAAGCGCGGCCAATGATGCCTCGGCCAGATCGGCATATTGTCGGCCGGCCTCTTCGGCACCGATCAGCCCGCGCAGGTGATGCACACCGATGCGGAAGTGCCATTCCTTGGCCCAACGGCGGGCGGCATCCAGTTGGCGTTCGTAATCTTCCTCGGCTTGCAACATGCCCGCCAGTTCGCTGCGCAGCGCCGCCATCCCCGGCCAGTCGGCAAAGAAATCGCCGCCGATCACCGCGTCGAACACGCCCGCGTTGCGCGACAGGTGCCGCGCCAGCGCAGGCGCGGTGCCGACGATATCCACCAACAGGTCGATCAGTTGCGGGTTTGCTTCAAACAGGGAAAACAGCTGCACCCCCGCGGGCAAGCCGCGCAGGAAACCGTCAAAGGCCAAAAGCGCCTCGTCCGGGCGGGCTGTATCGTGTAGGCGCGACAGGATTTCAGGGCGCAGACGGTCGAAAATTTCGACCGCGCGGGCCGACCGCAGGCAGGGGTAGCTTTTCCAGCGGCCCGTCACCTCGGTGTCAAAGGCGGTTTCTTCTGACGTGTCGGGTGCCTCCGCCGGTTTCACGCTGTCTTGCGCAAAGAATCCCTCGGCCAGTTCATGCACCTCTTCCAGCCGCACCCGCAGGTCGGATTTCAGCGCCTCCACCTCGACCCCCATGAAAGCGGCCAGCCGGTCGAAACCCTCGTCATTTGCGGGCAGGCGATGGGTCTGCGCGTCGTTGATCATTTGAAGCCGGTGTTCGACTTCGCGGTGGGCGCGGTAATGGCGGGTCAGCACATGGGTTACATCCTCGGGCACCCAGCCCTTTTCAGCCAACACAGCCAGACCTTCGACCGTGCCGCGCACCCGCAGGTCGGGGTCGCGCCCGCCTGCGATCAACTGGCGGGTCTGGGTAAAGAACTCGATCTCGCGGATGCCCCCGCGCCCCAGTTTCATGTTGTGATCGGCCAGCTTGATCCGCCCGCCCATGCCCTTGTGTTCACGGTAGGCCAGCCGCATGTCATGGGCATCCTGAATAGCGGTGAAATCCAGATGCTTGCGCCATACAAAGGGGCGCAGCGTGTCAAGAAACCCCTGCCCCGCCGCCAGGTCGCCGGCGCAGGGGCGTGCCTTGATATAGGCGGCGCGTTCCCACGTCCGGCCAAGGCTTTCATAATAGGTTTCCGCTGCGGCCATGGCCATGCAAACAGGCGTGACCGACGGGTCGGGGCGCAGGCGCAAATCGGTGCGGAACACGTATCCTTCGGCGGTGGGATCGTTCAGCATCGCCGCCATCTTGCGCGTGGCCCTGACGAAAGAGTCCCGCGCCTCCATCCACTCGTCCGGTTCAAAACGGGTTTCGTCGAACAGGCATATCAGGTCGATGTCGCTGCTATAGTTTAATTCGAAAGCGCCCATTTTTCCCATGGCAAGCGCGGTCATGCCGCCGCCTTCCTTGGCCCAATCAGGGGTCGCACCGGGCAGTTTGCCGCGCTTGATTTCCGCGCCAATGGTGGCGCGCAGGGCCAGGTGGGCGGCCAAGTCGGCGAAACGGGTCAGGGTGCCCGTGATCTGCTCCAGCGGCCAGACCCCGCCCAGATCAGCCAGCGCACAAATCAGCGCGATGCGCCGCTTGGCTTGCCTGAGCGCAGAGGGAAGGCGATCGGGCGCGACCTCGTACAGTTCGGCGAACAACGCCTCCACCGCCGCCTCTGGCGCATCCAGCGCCGGGACGATCCAATCCGCCTCTTTGATGGTCAGGGTTTTCAGGTAGGGCGCGCAGCCCCCTGCCCCGGTGACCAGCTTGGCCGGATCCCCGGTCAGGCCGGGCACGGCGGCCAGCGCCTCGGCCCCGCGATCGGGATCGAAAGCGCGCGGCAGGCGGGTGATGCGGGTGGCAAATGTCGTTTCTGTCATGGCTGCAAGATGCGCCGCCGCGCGGGTCTGGTCAATGCGCCAAGTTGCTGGAATAATCGCCCCGCGACCATCCGAAGGAGCGCCCATGTCCAAAAGCCTGAAACGTGTGATCGGTGCGCTGGAAGCGGCCGGAATGACCGCCGACATCCAAGAACTGGGTCTGGCCCGCACCGCCCGGCAGGCCGCCGACGTGGCAGGTTGCGACGTGGACCAGATTGCCAAGTCGATGATCTTTCGCGGCGAGGCATCGGGCGAGGCGATCCTGTTCCTGACCGCGGGCGGCAACCAGGTGGACACAGCCAAGGCCAGCGCGGTCGCGGGCGAGGCTTTGGGCCGCGCCGATGCCGCATTGGTGCGCACGCAAACCGGGTTTGCCATTGGCGGTGTCGCGCCGGTGGGGCACCTGAACCCGATCCGCGCATTTCTGGACCCGCGGCTGATGGAATTCACCCAAATCTGGGCAGCGGCAGGTACGCCGCACCATATTTTCCCGATTCATCCGCGGAAATTACAGCGCATAACCGACGCTCAACCTGCTGTTTTCATTATATAATACAAAATAATGTAAAAAACATTCACATAGACCCTTGCGGCAGGCCAGGCATGTCCCCACCTTCAGTAATGTGAAAGACATTCACATTGCAAAACGGAGAGAGACATGACCACCGCCGCCTATACTTCCAGCGTTTCCGCCCACCGGCGCGTGACTTGGCTTTCACGGGCCGAAGCGTGGCTGGATGACCGGGGCAAAGGTGCCTGGATCGCCGCCATGGTGCTTGGGTTCATTTTCTTCTGGCCCGTCGGGCTGGCCCTTCTTACCTATATGATCTGGAGCAAACGCATGTTCGGAACATCCTGCCGCCACAACCGTTCGACCCGCATGGCCCGCCACGGCTATTCCGCGATGAAGCCGTCGGGCAACAGCGCCTTTGACGCCTACAAGGAAGACACCCTGCGCCGCCTGCAAGACGAACAGGAAAACTTCGAGGCCTTCCTGGAACGTCTGCGCGAGGCAAAGGACAAGGCCGAATTCGACCAGTTCATGGAAGACCGCGCCCGCACCGCCGCTGCCGCACCCGCAGACAACGACGAGGACCGCCGGGCCGAGGCCTGATCCGCGACCCACGCGCGCAGCCCCTTGGTGGGGCTGCCGCCCGCCCCATATTATTCAAGAACGCCGTTTCCTCCCCCCAAGATTTGCGGCGTCCCGCCCCGGCATGTGGCCCATAGGGTAACATTGCCGGGGCACCCTTCTGGAAGCCCGCGCCACGCGCCCCCATATCCTGACCATCCCAACCGGAGAAACCGATGCAGAACGCCCGCCCCTATTCCAGCCGCTTCGACGGACGCGATCAGGATGCCTGGGCGCTGCCGGATCCTGAAACCCAGCCCGAATTTTATGCTGATACCGCCACCAAACGCGCCCTTGCATGGGTCGTCGATGCGGTGCTGATCGGGATCATGTGCTTTTTCGCCGTCATCCTGACCGCCTTTATCGGGTTGTTTTTCCTGCCTTTCCTGTGGTTCATACTGAGTTTCGCCTACCGCGTGGTGACCATTGCGAACGGGTCTGCCACATGGGGGATGCGCCTGATGGCGATCCAGTTCCGCAATGCCCGCGGGATGCGCCTGAACCTGTCCGAGGCATTCCTGCACACGCTTGGCTACACGGTATCGCTGGCGGTGTTCCCGCTGCAGCTGATCTCGATCGTGCTGATGCTGACCACTGCGCGGGGGCAAGGGCTGACCGACCATGTGCTTGGCACCGTGGCGCTGAACCGCAGCGCCGCCTACTGATCCGGCCTGCACCGCAATCCAGAGTTAACGATACCTTTACGCGGCCCCTTGGCGAGCGTGGCCTGCATTGTTATCGTAACAAGATCAGCCACCCTGCAAACCCACACACACCCCTGTTGATCGGACCCTATGCGCCATACGCTTCCCGTCGCACCGCAGTTCTATGTGACCGCGCCGCAGCCCTGCCCCTATGTTGAGGGCCGGCAAGAGCGCAAATTGTTTACCGCCTTGCAGGGCGAGGGTTGCCAGGCGCTGAATGACGGCTTGTCGAAACAGGGGTTCCGGCGCAGCCAGAACGTGCTGTATCGGCCGTCCTGCGCCGATTGCAACGCCTGTATGTCCGCCCGTATCAGCGTGGCCGATTTTGCCCCGACCAAAAGCCAGAAACGCGCGCGGCGCCGCAGCAACCGGCTGGCACGGCGGGCAACGTCGCCATGGGCGACCGAGGATCAATACGACCTGTTCCGCCGCTATCTGGACGGTCGCCATGCCGATGGCGGCATGGCCGACATGGACGTGTTCGAATTCGCCGCCATGATCGAGGAGACCCCGATCCGCACCCGTGTTGTGGAATATACCGACATGGATAGCGGCGACCTGGCCGCGGTCTGCCTGACGGATGTGTTCGATGACGGGGTGTCGATGGTCTATTCCTTCTTCGACCCCGACCGCGCCAAGGACAGCCTTGGCACCTATATCATCCTTGACCATATCCAGATCGCACGCGAGGCAAAGCTGCCTTACGTCTATCTGGGCTATTGGGTGCCGGGATCGCCCAAGATGGGCTACAAGGCAAAGTTTTCCGGGCTGGAACTGTTCGTGGGCGGCCAATGGGCGCCGATGCGCGACCCGGCCGATTATTCGGCGGAAACCCATCCGCTGAAGACCGACCCGATTGCCGAACAGGTCGCCGCGATTTCCCTGCCAGAACGCAAGACGGGCCGCCTGTAACAGCGCAAGCTACAGATCGTTCCAGTCAGGCAGATGCAGCGCCTTTGCCTCTGTCCGGATCAAAAGCCCCCACAGCACCGCCGCGCCTGCTGCCACTGGCAGCATGTCGGACGGCAGCGTGCCCATGGTCCAATGGGCAAAGCCATAAACGATGTACGCCACCCGCCCCACGTAAAGCGCCGAAAGCGCCAGGATCATACAAGCGGGAAACAGCGAGGCCGCCGCCATCCACCACGGCATGAAATGCAGCGGGCGTGGCGGCAAACCGGCAAGGCGCAATTGCTGGAATATCCACGGATAGCTGTCAGGCACCCCGTGGCCGGAACGCTGCATCAGGTCGATCGCCTTTTCCAAACGCTCGGTCCGGGCCGCCGCACGGCGGGGCCGATACGGCGCGACGGTATTCATGTGCAGGCGCGACAACCGCGCCGACATATGCGCCTGTGCGGCATTCTGCCCGTGGGTCGGCAAATGCGGTTCGATCTGCTGCATTGTCACTCCGGTCTCTCGTTACGCCGGTTCGATCATAGCGCGGAATCGGGCAGACAGAGCGCATATTCTGGGAGATTCTCGTTTGCCGGTAAAAGAATGGCAAAAGGGCCCGCCGTTTCCGGCAGGCCCTTTCGCATTTCCAGCTAAGCCGGATCAGTTCGAGATCAGGTCCGGGATGATGGTCACGATCCCCGGGAAGAACCACAGCATCGCCAGACCCAGCATCTGGATCAACACGAATGGAATAATCCCGCGATAGATATGCCCCGTAGTGACCGAGGGCGGCGCAACCCCGCGCAGATAGAACAACGCAAAGCCGAACGGCGGTGTCAGAAACGAGGTCTGAAGGTTGACCGCGATCATGATCGTCACCCATTTCGGATCGAACGTGCCGCCATAGATCACCGGTCCCACGATCGGGATCACGATGTAGATGATTTCAAGGAAATCCAGCACGAAGCCCAGCACGAACAGCACCAGCATCACAATCAGGAAGACCTTGAATTCGCTGTCGAAGCTTTTCAGGAATTGCTGGATGTAATGCTCCCCCCCGAAGGAGATCACAACAAGGTTCAGCAATTGCGACCCGATCAGGATGGTGAACACCATGCTTGTCACCTTGGCCGTTTCGCGCACGATCGGGCTTAGAACCCTACCGCGGAACAGCACCCAACAGGCATAGATCAACCCGAAGGCGGCGAACAGGTAGGCACCATAGGCGATCAGGAAGGCAACCCAAGTTTCAAAGCTGACGGATTCGGTGTTGATCCGCAGGTCGAAATTGATGCCCATCATCAGCATCAGGATCAGCGCAAAGGTCGCTTGGATGATGACCTTGCCCGACTTTTCCTCGTCGCGCAGGCGGCGGTAGGCGGCCAGCATGATCGCGCCCGCAGCCCCCAGCGCCGCGGCCGGCGTCGGGTTGGTGATACCGCCCAGGATGGCCCCAAGCACCGCCACGATCAGGATCAGCGGCGGGAACACCACGCGGATCAGCTCGTTTCCGGTCAGGCGGTCCATGACTTGCGCACAGGCCCACAGGCAGACCCCGAACGGGATCAGCAGCAGCAGCCATGTCGCCCCGGCCGATGTCAGCGGGCCAAGCAGCAACAGATCGGCCACCAACACCACGCCAAGCGCGGCAAAGCCGATGGCGATGGGTTTGCCGTCACGGCCCGGTGCCACACCGCGCGCGGTGGACAGCACCAGCCCCAGCATCACCACCAGGATGGCGATACCCGTGCCGATGGGCGCAGCTGCGGCGACCTTGTCGGCCAGTGCGGTTTCCAGCTGTTCGGGCGTCAGTTTTTCCGACTGCTGTATGCCGCCCGCATCTGCAATGGCCTGTTCTTCGGCGATGGCGGTATCCCATGCCTCTTGCCCGTGCAGTTCGATCATCGAAGCCTTGCACTCAGGCCCGACATTGGTGCGCAGGCTGGCACCCTCGCCGATGTCGGAATAGCTGTCCACGGTGGTGGACTGGCTGCCGACGAAACCGACCTGCCCCAGCAGGATCGCGCCGCCAATCAGGATCGCGGGCACAGCCCCGAACCATGTCAGGGCCTCGTTGCGGGTGATGGTTTCATGGGCCGAATGTTCGATCACCACGGCAGGTGCCTTGGTGGGGTTCAGCATCGCGTAGACAAAGGCGTAACCGGCATAAAGGCAGGCCAGCAGCACGCCCGGAAGCAGCGCCGCCTGGAACAGGGTGCCGACCGACACAACGGCCGGTTCGCCAAGATAGGTCAGCGCATCGGTGCAGCCCGCGGCCACGGCGCGTTTTTCCTGCGCGGCGGAATACAGATCGCCCGCCAGCGTGCCCAGCAGAACGATCACGATCGAGGGCGGAATGATCTGCCCCAGCGTGCCCGACGCGGCGATGACGCCGGTGGACAGTTCCTTGGAATAGCCGTTGCGCAGCATCGTGGGCAGCGAAAGCAGGCCCATGGTCACAACGGTCGCGCCGACAATCCCGGTCGAGGCGGCCAGAAACGCACCCACGACCACGACCGACACGGCCAGACCGCCGGGCAGCGGGCCAAAGACGCGCGCCATGGTGGTCAGCAGATCGTTGGCGATCTTGGACCGTTCCAACGTGATGCCCATCAGCACGAACATCAGCACGGCCAACAGGGTTTCAATGGATTGGCCCGCCAGCACACGTTCATTCATGCGGTTGGCGATAAAGGCGATGTTGCGGTTCATCGCATCCTGCCAGCCGCCTTCGAACACATGCTGTTCGATCCGTGGCAATTCGGGGTATCGGAAGACGGATATCGCGTCTTGCTTGATCCCGCTTGCCACGAGGGCGCTGTAGGCATCCGACCCCTGGTCGATCGCCTGGTGTATCAGCAGCCCCGCACTGTCGAGCGTTGCAATGATCCCAAAGGAAATGGCCCCGGCCCCGCCGATGGCAAACGCCACCGGAAAGCCGGAAAGAATACCTCCGAAGAGGCAGAGGAATACGATGATCAGGCCGATCTCGACGCCATCAAGTCCGAATAGCATAACTGTCTGTCCCTACCTCAGTGCGTGCCTTCATAGGCTTCTTCGCCCTCGCCAAGCGTGTCCTTGTCGAGGTATTTATTTTCCGATGCTTCGCCCTCTTTCCATTCCAGGTAAGAGCGCCAGAAGAACGCGATGCCATGCAGGAATACCAGCCCGGCAAAGGACACCATCAGCACCTTGAACAGGAAATAAGCAGTGAACCCGTTCGGGCTGAACCCGATGGTTTCCACGTTCCAGCGCAGCGCACGCCATTTCAAAAGCACCAGCCGTTCGACCTGGTCCGAGGCCGAAGGGTTCGGCACGATCAGCGACCGCCAAAGGAAGAACCAGCCATACAGCCAGACGATCGTCGCCAGCGGCAGCATAAAGAAAAGCGATCCGAACATGTCGATCACCTTCTTGGTCCGGAATTTGACACCGGCATAGATCAGGTCGACCCGCACATGGCTGCCCTGTACGAAAGCGTAAGTCACACAAAGAGCGACCACCAAGGCATTGTAAAACTTCAATTCTTCGGCATACCACGAGATGTCGAATTGCAGCGGCACGCCAAAACCGATCACGATGTCGGGCCGGGTAAAGATACGCTGCATGAAAACGATGATCACCTGCTGGATCACCATCAGCAGACCCGCCCAAGCAAAGAAGCGGCCGATGCCATTGGCGAACCCTTCAAGCCCGCGCACCAGCGACCACAGGAAGGGGCGGTGATAGAACCCGATGGCGGTCAGCACCAGGAAAAGGGTGAAGATCATGAAGAAGAATTCTGTCGAACCGCCATAGTAGACGAACTTCATCAGCGATTGTTTGTCTTCGGTCGTGCCGGCCCAGCTGATCCAGTCGAAGATATCGACGCGGCGGATCTGCTCTGCCTGCATTTCGGCCTTTTCCAGGCCTTCGGGGATTTCGGAATGGCCAAAGACCAGCCCGCCCAGATAGCCAAAGATAGTGGCAATCGACTGCCAGATATTGTGCAGAATCCAAAGGATTCCGTGCCATAGGGCGACAAATGCGCCGCCAAGGCCGATCCCGGCATTATCGTCCATGCTTTCCCCCGTCGGTCGGTCGCGCGGCGTCCCAAGGTTGTCCCCTCATGCGCGGCGCGGAAAAACTGTTGCATCCTTGGGGCTTATGTTCGATCCGCCGCCCCCGTCATGCGGAAGAGAGCCCCCGCGATACGCGGAGGCCCCAATATTAACGCTTGGGCAATCAGCCGCCCAGAACGCGGTTACGCTGCGACACGTAATAGCCGTCCGACTGGTCGATCCAGCTGGAGGAGTTCGCCATCGACTCTTCGAAGGAACCGCGGATACGTGCGAACAGCTCGTCGCCCATGTTCTCGTCCATGACCTCTTTCGAGGCGGCGCCGAAGGCATCCCACACGTCGTCGCTGAATTGCAGGGTTTTCACGCCTTGCGCTTGCAGACGCTTCAGTGCCGCACCGTTGTTGGCCAGCGTTTCGGCCAGCTGGTACTGGGTGACAGCCATGGATGCGTAACGCAGGATCGACTTGTTCTGGTCCGACAGCTCGCTCCAGACATCCAGGTTGATGTTGGCGCTCAGACCCGAACCCGGCTCGTGGAAACCGGCGGTGTAGTAAACCTTGGCAACCTCCTGGAAGCCGGCGCGTTCGTCGGCCATCGGGCCAACCCACTCCAGGCCGTCCAGCGCACCCGAGGACAGCGCCTGGTACAGTTCGCCGCCAGGGATGTTCTGAACCGAAGCGCCCAGCTTGCCCAGAACCTTGCCGCCCAGACCGGGCATACGGAATTTCAGGCCGTTGAAGTCATCAGCCGAAGCGATTTCCTTGCGGAACCAGCCACCGGACTGCGAGCCCGAGTTACCGGCCATCAGGCCCTTCATGTTGAAGATCTCGCCCAGTTCATCATGCAGGGCTTCGCCGCCGCCATGGTAGTACCAGTTGATCAGTTCCTGCGCGGTACCGCCAAAGGGCACGGCGGTGAAATAGGCGTAACCGGGGTGCTGACCGATGAAGTAGTAATCGGCCGAGTGGTACATGTCCGCCTGACCCGAGGAAACGGCGTCGAACACTTCCAGTGCGCCCACCAGCTCACCCGGAGCTTTCTTGTCGATGGTCAGGTTGCCATCGGACATTTCGGACACGAATTTTTCCATGTAGGAAGCCGCGTCATCCAGAACGGCAAAGCCGCGCGGCCACGAGGTGACCATGGTCAGGGTCTTTTTGCCCTGTGCGTAAACCGGTGCTGCCAGCGTGGATGCGGCAGCGGCGGTCCCGCCAAGCGCAGAAGTTTTCAAAAAAGAACGACGATCCATGGAATAGCTCCTCCCGAGATTATGACGTTGCGGGCAAGCTGGCGTTGCGGCACGTCGGGCAAATCCCCGCGCGCCGCAACATGCAAGACCACCCTCCCCGCGGATCGTTGCAAGTGCGGTGAAAATAGCGAGGCGCCACGCAACAGGGAATACCTAGAACTACGCAGAACGGACCGCTTGGACAGAAAATCTTACCAAAATGCGGCCTTCCTGCGCGCGGCATCGCAGCATGACCAAACGGCAGCCGGAATGCTGCAACCGCGAATTTCCTTTTGATTCGCGGGTGATTCCCGCCTATCCCGTCTGTCCATGCGCCTGTTCCACCTGCCCTTGTCTTACGGACAAAAACTGTTTGCCCTTGCCACGCTGCCGCTGATCCTTGCGGTGGCGGCGATTGCGTTCATGGTGGCCGCGCAGGCCCGCCACCTAGCCGAACGCGAAATCAGCGCGTTGGAAAACCGTCTGATCGAAGCCAAGAAAGAAGAGCTGCGCAACTACGTGACACAGGCGCGTAACGGGTTTTACTACATCTACGGCTCGGCCACGCCCGACGACCAGATCGCCAAGACGCAGGTGATGCAGATACTTTCGGCCATGATCTATGGCACCGAAGGGTTCTTTTTCGTCTATGACTATGACGGCACCAACCTGGTGTCGCCCCGCCAGACCGACATGATCAACCGCGACTGGTCCGGCCTGAAAGACAGCGAAGGCACGCCCGTGGTGGACGAGTTGATCGCCATCGCGCGGTCGGGCGCGGGGTATCATTCGTTCCTCTGGCCCAAGCCCTCCACCGGCGAGGAGGCGCGCATGGTCGCCTATGTCACCGGGTTTCAAAGCTGGCGGTGGGCCGTGGGCACGGGCGTGTTCATCGACGATGTGCTGGCCACTACCGCCGCCGCCAGGGCCGAGGTCGAGGCCCGCGTGCGCCGCACATTTCTGTATATCGGGGCGATCACATTGGGTGCGGTGCTGCTGGTCTTTACCTCGGGCCTGTTCATCAACATCCGCGAACGGCGGTTGGCCGATGCCAAGCTGAAGCGCCTGACCCAGCGGGTGTTCGACGCGCAGGAGGAGGAACGGTCCCGCGTGGCGCGTGAATTGCACGACGGGATCAGCCAGATACTGGTCGGTGTGCGCTATGCGCTGGACACCGCCCGCCGCCGCCTTGCGCCCGGCAATGACACCGCCGCCGTGCCGCTGGACAAGGGGCTGGGCGCGCTGTCCACCGCCATTCAGGAGGTCCGCCGCATCAGCCGCGACCTGCGCCCCGGCGTGCTGGACGATTTGGGCCTTGGCCCCGCGCTGAAGACCCTGACCGACGACTTCGGTGCGCGCACCGGCATCGAGACGCGATTCGAAACCGTCCCCTTCCGAAATCGTCTGGACAAGGAGGCAAAGATCGCCCTTTACCGCATCGCGCAAGAGGCCATGACCAATATCGAACGCCATTCGGGCGCCAGCCGCGTGGATATGGACCTGCGCGGCACCCGTGGCGGCGCGGTTCTGAAAATCGCGGACAACGGGTGCGGCATCAACGGCGAACGCGGCGGCGGCTTGGGCTTGCGCAACATGCAGGAACGGGTTGAACAACTGGGCGGGGTGTTGCAGATACGATCATCCCCCCGCGGGACGCTGATCCAGGCGCGGGTGCCGCTGACCCATATGCTGCCCCCCGAGGGCACCACCCCCGAAGACAAGAAGGCCGAGGCATGACAGATACAATCAAGGTCGTGATTGTCGATGACCATCCGATGGTAGCCGAGGGGATCCAGTCAATCTTGGAAAGCTATGACGAGATCACCGTTCTGGCCGCCCTGTCGAACGGGCGCGAGGTGGTGGAACAGGTCGAGGATCTGGCCCCCGACGTGATCCTGATGGACCTGAACATGCCCGAACTGGGCGGGCTGACGGCCACCGAAATGGTGCTGGAACGCTGCCCTACCACCCGCGTTCTGATCCTGTCGATGCATGACAGCCCCGAATATATCTCGACCGGGCTGAGTCACGGGGCGATGGGATACGTGCTGAAGGACGTGCCGACGGACGAGATCAAAAACGCGATCGACCATGTCATGCGCGGCGAGCGGTATCTTTGCACCGGGGCCAAGGGATCGCTGGCGCCGGCGGATGGCGCGACGCGGGAAAGCCTGACCTCGCGCGAGCAGACGATCCTGTTGCAACTGGCGCAGGGCAAGTCGAACAAGGAGGTGGCCGCCGTTTTGGATATTTCCGTGCGGACGGTGGAAACGCACCGCAAGAACATCAAGCGCAAGCTGGGAATTTCATCAACCGCCGGCCTGACGCGCTATGCGCTGGAACACGGGGTATTGCAGGGAACCGGCGCGGGGTTCTGAGCGATTTTTCAAATCGCGGCGGCTTTGCTGCTGTCTTTTGATTGCGCCCGCTGACGCGGACGCGGTGCCTCCGGCGGGAGTATTTCGGGCAAAATGAAAATCTGGGCATGAAAAAGCCCTGCCATGAAAAAGCCCGGAGGAATGCTCCGGGCTTTGACGTTTTCGGTGTCGAGGTCGGTCGATCGTTCAGTCGATGACCGTGACAGATTTCATCACATCGGGCTGGCCCACGACCGCGCCGTTGCGCCCTGCCCCGCGCTTGATCGCATCGACCACATCCATGCCGCTCGTCACTTGTCCGACCACGGTGTATTCACCGTTCAGGAAATAGCCCGGAGCGAACATGATGAAGAATTGCGAATTGGCGCTGTTCGGGTTGTTGGAGCGGGCCATGCCGACAACGCCACGTTCAAACGGGATGTCCGAGAATTCGGCCTTGAGATCGGGCTTGGACGAGCCGCCCATGCCTGCGCGGTTCATGTCGCCGCCGACCTTGCCGAATTCGACATCGCCGGTTTGCGCCATGAACCCGTCGATAACGCGGTGGAAGACCACGCCGTCATAAGTGCCATCGCTGGCAAGAGTGGTGATTTGTTCGACATGGGCGGGTGCCACATCTTCGAACAGGTCGATGGTGACGGTGCCGTTCGCCTCTCCCGCCACCTCGATCTTGAGGGATTTGGCGAAGGCGGGCGCGGCTGCCAGTGCCGCCAGCGTGGCGGAAAGGATCAGCTTACGCATCGGCGGCCACCTTGACCGAGATCATGCGGTCGGGGTTCGCGGGCGGCTCGCCGCGGGCGATGGCGTCCACATGCTCCATGCCCGAGATCACGCGGCCATAGACCGTGTATTGCCCGTTCAGGAAGCTGTTGTCCTTGAAGTTGATGAAGAATTGCGAGTTCGCCGAGTTGGGGTTGGACGAACGCGCTGCCCCCAGCGTGCCGCGATCATGCGGCAGCTTGGAAAATTCCGCCGGAAGGTCGGGCAGGTCGGACCCACCGGTGCCGGCGCGACCGGGGTTATAGTCTTTTTCCATGTTAGCGTGCTGCACATCGCCGGTCTGCGCCATGAAACCTTCGATCACGCGGTGGAAGGCGACGTTGTCGTAAGCGCCAGCGCGCGCAAGCTCTTTCATGCGCTCGGCATGCTTGGGGGCCACGTCGGCCAGCAGTTCGATGGTAACGGTGCCACCCTTCAGTTCCATCAGGATGGTGTTTTCGGGGTCTTTGATCTCGGCCATGTGGGCCTCCCTTGGTCAGTCATATTGCTTGATCGTTACCTAAGACGCATTGCCGCGCTTGCCAAGGTGAGTGTTGACGGAAGCGCCCTTTGACGCCAAGAGAACCCTCAAAACACGGCTGACAGTGAGTGGAGGAATTGCGCGATGGCCTGGAAAACCCTTGATGACATGGACATGGTCGGCAAATGCGTGCTGGTGCGAGTGGACATCAACGTGCCGGTGGATCACGGCGAAGTGACAGACGCCACGCGGATCGAACGGATCGTGCCCACGGTCGAAGACATCCTGCAAAAGGGCGGCAAGCCCATTCTGGTTGCGCATTTCGGCCGCCCCAAGGGCAAGGTCGTGCTGGAGATGTCGCTGCGCGTGGTGCTGAAGGCGCTCGAAAAGGCGCTTGGCCATTCGGTGGTGTTTGTCGAAACGCTGGAGGCGTTGGAAGCGCGCACCGAGGAACAGCGCGGCGCAGAAGTGCTGCTGCTGGAGAACATCCGGTTCCATGCGGGCGAAGAAAAAAACGATCCCGCCTTTGCGAAACGCCTGGCCGGTCTGGCCGATATCTATGTGAACGATGCGTTTTCGGCGGCGCACCGGGCCCATGCCTCGACCGAGGGGGTGGCGCGGCTTTTGCCATCCTGCGCGGGTCGCCTAATGCAGACCGAACTGGAGGCGCTGGAGGCGGCACTGGGCAAACCCAAGCGCCCCGTGGTGGCCGTTGTGGGCGGCGCGAAAGTATCGACCAAGCTGGAACTGCTGGGCAACCTTGTGGGCCGGGTAGATCACCTGGTGATCGGCGGCGGCATGGCCAACACCTTCCTTGCGGCGCAGGGTATCGATGTGGGCAAATCCCTGTGCGAGCATGAGATGGCGGACACCGCCCGCGGGATTCTGGCCAAGGCCGCCACGGCCGGATGCGAGATCATCCTGCCCGAGGACGTGGTCGTAGCACGCGAATTCAAGGCCGGGGCGGCAAGCGAGGTTGTGCCTGCCACCGAATGCCCCGCCGACGCGATGATCCTGGATGCCGGTCCGAAATCGGTGGCGCGTATCATCACCGCCTTCGAGGGGGCAAAAACCCTGATCTGGAACGGCCCCCTGGGCGCGTTCGAGATCGAACCCTTCGATGCCGCGACCAATGCCGCGGCTGCCAAGGCGGCAGAGCTGTCGGAGCATGGGCTGATTTCCGTGGCCGGTGGCGGTGACACGGTGGCGGCGCTGAACAAGGCGGGCGCGGCCGAGAAATTCACCTATATCTCGACTGCGGGCGGCGCGTTCCTGGAATGGATGGAAGGCAAGGTGCTGCCCGGTGTCGCGGCCTTGGAAGCGGGCGATTGCGAACCTGCGGTGGCCTGATTATCGTTTTACCGGAATGATTTAGCGGCCCTGGGCGTGAAGCCTCCGGCCGTTTTGCTTGTGGAGCGGGGGCGCCTCCGGCGGGTGGTATTTGGGGAACAGTGAAGCTATGGGGCTTGTTCTTGTCGCTTGAAACGGGTTCGCTGCGGCAAGGGAGGACTTGCCATGGCCGAGTATTTTGAACGGGGCGGCGTGCGGATTGCCTATGAGGTAGAGGGCAGCGGACCGCCGGTTTTGCTACTGCACGGGTTTCCGCAGACCCGCGCCATGTGGGATGCAATCGCGCCGGTGCTGGCGCAGCGGTTTTGCGTGGTGCGGGCCGATCTGCGCGGCTACGGCGCGTCGTCGAAACCGGACGGAATGGAGGCCTATTCCTTCCGCGAGATGGGGGCCGATATGCTGGCGCTGATGTCGGCGCTTGGGCATGAGCGGTTCCACCTGGTGGGCCATGATCGCGGCGCGCGCACCGCGCACCGGATGGCGCTGGACGCGGGCGAGCGGCTGTCCAGCCTGACATTGATGGATATCATCCCCACGCATCTTCTTGTGACAGAACTTTCACCCCGCGTTGCAACTGCATATTATCATTGGTTTTTCCTGGCCCAACCCAACCCGTTTCCGGAAACCCTGATCGGGCATGACCCGGATTACTATTTCGAAAGCTGCCTGTTGGGCTGGGGCGCATCGAAGATCGGGGATTTCGACGCGGACCAGTTGGCCGCCTATCGCGCCGCGTGGCGTGATGCAGATACGATCAGGGGCATGTGTAACGATTACCGCGCGGCCTTGGCCGTGGATGTGGCGCTGGATGCGGGCGACCTGGGGCGGCGCGTGACCTGCCCCGCGCTGGTTCTATACGGGGCAGACGGGGCCATGGCGCAGGCCTATGACGTGGGTGCCACATGGGCGGACCGCTTGGACGATTACCATGCGCAGGGCATTCCCGGCGGGCATTTCTTTCCCGACACGGCGGGGGTCGAAACCGCCGCTGTATTGATGGAATTCATTGGGAAAACAGCGATCTAGAAGATGCCGCTAAAGCGTTCCGGCAACTGGTATTGAAGTTCGTATTCGGGGCGGTCGAACTGGTAGAACCCGGTTTCACCGCGCGGCTTGAAACTGCGCTGCATCTTCTTGCGAATCTCGCGCAGATCGAAGCCTTCGACCATTTCAAGCTCGGCGAACGCCTCGAACGTGGCGCGATCCTCGCCGCGGGCCTCGGCGAACCAGTGGCGGCCGATCGCGGCCTCTTTCACGCCTGCGCCGGTGGCTTTCGTCACCTCGTTCCGGCGGTCCATCGCCGCCACGTATTCGGAAAAGTCGCAGAATTTCAGGTGCAGCAGATACAGCTCGTCGGGCGTGTGCAGCTTGTCGTACTGGGTGAAATGCCCGCCGCGCGCGATTTTCGTACCCGTGGAAACGATGCAGGGCTTCGAATAATGCGGGGCCAGCCGGACATGGCGACGCGGACCCAGGATGGTGTCGATGATCGCCTCGGGTTCCAGGTCAATCCGGTGGATCACCTCCAAGCCCAAGGGGGTCAGCACCCGTTTTTCCGGCATGTCGCGCAGGAATTCATATAGGGTCTTGCCGCTGTTGGGGTCGCAAACCACCAACTCGTCCACATCGCCGACGATCACATGGCGGTAGTAGCTTTTCAGCCCTGCGACCAGATTGTTCAGCAGCCGCCAGCGTTTCATGTCGAAATTCTTGTGATGCTCCCCGGGGATGCCGATGATGTTGCAGCCTTCCGCCAGCTTGGCCACGTCCTCGCCCCGGTCGTGGTTGACTATATAGCAGTTTTCGCGCCCGAAAAGGGTGCCGTAATGGCGCAACCATGCGCTTAGAAAGAAAAGATCGTCCCGCACCATGGTGACGACGGCAACATCGGATTGCATCTGCTCTGCCCTTTTGTCGGCTGTTGTTATGCGCGCACCTTAGACGGTTTCATCTGCCGCGAGAATCCTTAAAAAGCGGTTGCGCGTGGCGCGTTGCAGGCACGCCATAATCGTGCAAGGAATACGCCCATGACGATCAATATTCCTGCCAGTTTTCGCAAGGCCGGGTTCATGGGCATCCGCAAGGGGCCGGTGCCCACGCGATTTCATGTGCTGGGAGAGCGCAGCTCCGGCACGAATTTCGTCAAGCGTATCTTGGGGCGCAACACCCCCCTGACCCCGACCGAGGCCTTGGGATGGAAACACGGGTTTCCCAATGCCACGGCCATTCCCGCCGATATGGTCGTGGTGGTCTGCATCCGCGATGCAAGGGCCTGGGCGCGGTCGATGCATGCCAAGCCATGGCACAGCGAAGCGCCCCTGCAACGGCTTGAATTTTCCGATTTCCTGCGCGCCGAATGGCGCAGCACTGCGGATCGCGACCGCTATTTCCCCAAGGATGCGGAACTGGGCATTCGCGGGCAGATATTGCAGCACGACCGCCACCCGATGACGGGCCTGCCGCTTGAAAACCTGTTCGCGCTGCGCCGCGCGAAACTATGGGGGCATCTAAGCTACCTGAACCGGGGCTGTTCCATCGTGCTGTGCCGGATGGAGGAGGCGATTGCCGATCCCGCCGACTGCCTGCGTCAGTTCCGGCAAGCCATGGGCCTGCCCGCCGACGACACCCCACCGGCCAAGGTGGTCAAACGGCTGGGCGCGAATTTCCGCGCCGCCGTGGCCGAACGCCCTGAAACGCCCAAGACCTTTCCGGCAGAGGATATGGAGTTCCTGCGCAGCCAGCTGGTGGTCAAGCTAGAAGCGGCGCTTGGCTATAGCTACGACTGACGCGCCACGATCTGCCGCGCGGCTTTCAGCGCGGCCACGGCCCATGGCAGCCCGTGCATCGCAAGATCGAACATATCGACCGGCGCGACCAGGTTGCCCGTTGCCAGCATCTTCAGCTTTTCCCAGACATGCGGTTCCGGCAGGAACGGGGCCAGCCCCAGCGTGGCGCAGACCAGTAGCACGGTCAGCCAATCAAGCCGGTCAATAAAGGCCAGAACCTGTTTCATCGCATCCATCCTGTGAAGGGGAAGAAAGTGGCGCGGTTGACGGGACTCGAACCCGCGACCCCCGGCGTGACAGGCCGGTACTCTAACCAACTGAGCTACAACCGCGCATTGCCTTTCGGCCTGCCCTGAATCCGGGCCGGGTTTGTGCAGCGGTGGCGCGGTTGACGGGGCTCGAACCCGCGACCCCCGGCGTGACAGGCCGGTACTCTAACCATCTGAGCTACAACCGCTCGCTGCACTCTCCAAGGCCCTGCCTCGAAGCGTGAGAGGGGTAATATGCGTGGATGTCGCCCCCGTCAAGCGCAAGCTGCCGCAAATTTCAGGGTTTTTTCAAGGCAGATTCCGGGTGGTCTGCTCCAAGGACGGTCAGGCCTTATTTCACAGGGTTTGCGCGGCTTCGCGCCCAATCGGTCAGCGCATCTTCCTCGGCGGGCAACCATGTGACCAGAACGCCCGCGAAGGCCTCGAAGGGCGCGTGGGCCGATGCGCCAACCGCGACCAGCACCGGGATGCCCGCTTGCAGCGCATGCCCGACCAGATCGCGAAAGCCGCGCCCCTCGGCCTCGCGCTTGCCGAACTTGTTGACGATGACCAGATCGGCCCCGTTCAGGCGCTGCTCGGCCTCGGCGGCGACCATCTCCAGCGCGGTCACGTCCAGGGTACAGCCACCGGCAAGCGGGCCAAGATTCTGCGTGATCAGGCGCTGTTCCATATCGGGCAGCAGGTGCAGCACCATGTCAGGCTTGTCGCGGCCCGGTTTTTCGCGGTTTTCCTGTACGGCCCCGGCAAGGCGCAGGCCATCGCTGCGCAGCCGCCCCGCCAATGCGAAGAGCAGCCGGTCGGCGGCCCCGCGTCCATCCAATGTGATTGCTGCCAGCATGGTCATTGCACCCCTTGTCGCGCCGTGACTACACTACCCCTGCCCCACAAGAAAGAGAGCGCCATGCCGCAGCCCCACCAGATATGCGCCGTGATCCTTGCCGGCGGGCGCGGCACCCGCATGGGCGGCACGGACAAGGCGCTGCTGCCGCTGGGGGATTCGCGCATGATCGACCATGTGGCCACACGGATCGGGCGACAGGTCGCGCGCGTCGCCATCAATGCGGGCGGCAACGCGGCACGGTTTGCGCCCCTGGATTTGCCGGTGCTGCCCGACACCCTGCCCGATTTTCCCGGCCCCTTGGCGGGGGTTTTGGCGGGCATGGAATGGGGCGCGGGGATCCGCGCCAGCCATGTGATCAGCGTCGCGGTGGATACGCCGTATTTCCCCGACGATCTGGCAGCCCGGCTTGCCGCCGGGGGATTCGCCATTGCAAGGTCGGCGGATGACGGGCGGGTTCACCCAACCTTTGGTTGCTGGCCGGTGGCGCTGCGCGACGATCTGCGCGCGGCATTGAGGAGGGGAGAGCGCAAAATGGGCCGCTGGGCGATGGAGGAAGGCGCATCGGTCGTGGATTTCCCTCAAGCGGCAGCGTTTCACAACATCAACCGCCCCGAGGATCTGTCCAGCCTCAGCCCCGGCGGATGACCCAGCGGGTGCCGCCCGACACCTCGGCCTGATCCAGCAGGATATGCCCCGCCTCGGCACAGAAATGCGGCAGGTCGATCACCGCCATGGGATCGGACGTGGTGATCGCCAGCACCTGCCCCGCCGCCATGCCCGCCAGCAGTTTGCGCGCCCGCAGCACCGGCAAGGGGCACAGCAGGCCGATGGCATCCACCTCTTTGTCGATACCGCTTTCGGTCATGCGATCCTCCGCCCCTCCTGCAAATGTGATCAATAACATTGGAACGACCAGGGGGGCCGTCCCGTTGATGCCTCATAACGCAATACGACCGAGGAAAGAATGACCGATAGCACCACCGACATCACCAGGGCGAAAATCCTGATCATCGCCACCAACGGGTTCGAACAATCCGAACTGGAGGTGCCCCGCGACAGCCTGCGCGCCGCGGGCGCGACGGTGCATGTGGCCACCCCGAACGGCGGTTCGATCCGCGGCTGGAATGAAAAGGACTGGGGAAAAACAGCCGGGGCGGACCTGTCCATCACCGATATAGATACCGGCAAATACGATGGGCTGGTCCTGCCCGGCGGACAGATCAACCCGGATATCCTGCACACCAATGCGCAAGCCGTCGAAATCGTGCGCGGTTTTCACAATGCGGGCAAGGTGCTGGCCGCGATCCGCCACGCGCCCTGGCTGCTGGTCGAGGCAGGCGTGGTCAAGGGCCGCGACGTGACCTCGTATCACTCGATCAAGACTGACGTGATAAACGCGGGCGGCAACTGGCACGACCGCGAGGTGATCGCCGACCAAGGCATCGTTACCGCGCGTAACCCCGGTGACCTTGAGGCATTCGTCGCCAAGATCATCGAAGAGATCGGTGAAGGCCGCCACGACCGGCTGGCAGCCTGATCCGAACAGCGAAGGGCGGAGTTTCATTTCCCCTGCCCTTCGCGCTTGGCTACGCCGCGGTCCGGGAAAGGAATGGTGGGTGATGAGAGGCTCGAACTCCCGACATCTTCGGTGTAAACGAAGCGCTCTACCAACTGAGCTAATCACCCGTCGCCGGTTGATTAATCAAACCGGAATGAACGCGCAAGCCCTGAAATGTCGAAATCTTTTACGCCGCGCCGTGGAAGCAACGTCGCACGCCGGATGATGCACCAGCCTTGGGTGCCACGCCACGTCAAAAGCAAAAAGAAAAGCAAAAAGCGCGCCCCGATCCATGGGGCGCGCTTTCCGTATCCTGGTGGGTGATAAGAGATTCGAACTCCTGACATCTTCGATGTGAACGAAGCGCTCTACCACTGAGCTAATCACCCGGTGGGCGGGCTTTTAGCCTTACTCTTCGCTATCCGCAAGAGGCTCTTTTTCATCGGCCACGGCTTTTTCCACGTCGGTGACACCGCCCGCGCTATCCGCAGCATTTTCCGCCGTGTTGGCGACCATGTTATCAGTCCGGCGCAGTTTCAGAACCGACACCATACCACCGGAAACCTTCTTCTGGCGCTGGATCTTGACCTTGCCCATCGGCGGCAGGTTCAGCTCGCGGCCTTCGGCCAATGCCTCGCCCATGACAGACAGCATCGCTTCGACCACGGGTTTAGCCAGTTTCTGACGTGCACCGCTGCGGGCCATCACGGCCTTGATCAGCTCGCGCTTCTTCATCTCTCCGGTGGTCAGCTTGGGCGTCACTTCGCTGACGACGGTCAATTCCGGCGACTTCGCGGCGGGTGCGGCGGTGCTGGTCGTGACCGTGGCGCTGGCCTTGGCTGGCGCGGTTTTCGCCGTGGAGCCGGTGGTGGATTTCTTCGCTGCGGTCGAGGATTTGCCGCGGGTGGTAGTGGATTTCGACGATGTCGTGGCCCGTGCCATGGCTTGAAGCCCTTTCCGTGATTATCACGTTTTGGTTGTTTCTGCTCTGGAAACAGCCTAGCGCGAAAAAGTTAACGATGCCAGTGAGCAGTTGACCGATCTTGGGGAAAGCGGCGAAAATCCTTCGCGTTTTAATTATTTGGGGGAATTCCTATGAAAAAACTAGCACTTGCAGCGGCAATGGCCGCTTCTTTCGCTGCGCCGGTGAAGGCCAGAAACCTGTCCGACCCGGTGATCGCGGCGCCTGTCGTGGTCGATGATGCAACTTCGTCTTCGTCGCAATCGGCTCTGGTTCTGCTTGTTATGGCAACGGTGATCGGCGTGGTCGTGGCCGCGCATTGACCCAGAAAGGTATCGCTGCACGGCCTGCCAGCTGCGCAGCGCGATCTACCAATAAGGCGCATATGAAAAGGCCCGGCAGCAATGCCGGGCCTTTTCGGTTTCACATAAGCGGAACTGCATCAGTGAGCGGTGGCCCCTGCGCCTTCGCCCTTGGCAAGGGCTGCGGCTGCGGCCTCTTCCGCGGCCTCGTCCCATTCCACCGCCTCGGGCGCATGCACCAGCGCATGTTTCAGCACCTCGGACACATGGGTAACGGGGATGATCTCCAGCCCCTCTTTTACGTTGTCGGGAATGTCCGCCAGATCCTTCTCGTTCTCTTCGGGGATAAGAACGGTCTTGACCCCGCCGCGCAGGGCGGCCAGCAGTTTTTCCTTCAATCCGCCAATGGCAGTGGCATTGCCGCGCAGCGTGACCTCGCCCGTCATGGCGATATCCTTGCGCACCGGGATCTTGGTCAGAACCGACACGATGGCCGTAACCATGGCCAGACCGGCCGAGGGACCATCCTTGGGCGTTGCGCCATCGGGGACGTGAACGTGGATGTCCCACTTGTCCATGCGCGGCGGCTTGATGCCGATCTTCGGCGCGACCGAACGGACATAGGAATTGGCCGCGTCGATCGACTCTTTCATCACATCGCCCAGCTTGCCGGTGGTCTTCATCCGGCCCTTGCCTGGCAGGCGCAGCGCCTCGATTTGCAGCAGATCACCGCCCACCGACGTATAGGCCAGCCCGGTAACGACACCGATCTGGTCTTCTTTCTCGGCCAAGCCATAGCGGTATTTCTTGACGCCAAGGTAGTCCGAGATGTTGTCGGCAGTGACGCGCACCTGCTGCTCTTCGCCTTTGACGATCTGTGTCACCGCCTTGCGGGACAGTTTCGCCAGTTCGCGCTCAAGGTTCCGAACGCCGGCTTCACGGGTATAATACTGGATGATGGCGGTCAGCGCATCGTCCGACACCTCGAATTCGCCCTTGCGCAGCCCGTGGTTCTTGATCTGTTTTTCCACAAGGTGATGGCGCGCAATCTCGCGTTTTTCGTCCTCGGTATAGCCCGACAGCGGAATGATCTCCATCCGGTCCAGAAGTGGCCCCGGCATGTTGTAGCTGTTGGACGTGGTCAGGAACATCACGTTCGACAGGTCGTATTCCACCTCAAGATAGTGGTCCACGAATGTCGCGTTCTGTTCGGGGTCCAGCACCTCCAGCATGGCCGAAGCGGGATCGCCACGGAAATCCTGCCCCATCTTGTCGATTTCATCGAGCAAGATCAGCGGGTTGGTGGTTTTCGCCTTTTTCAGCGCCTGAATGATCTTACCGGGCATCGACCCAATATAGGTCCGGCGGTGACCGCGAATTTCAGATTCGTCGCGCACGCCGCCAAGCGAGATGCGGATAAACTCGCGCCCCGTCGCCTTGGCCACGGATTTCCCAAGCGAGGTTTTACCCACACCCGGCGGGCCGACAAGGCACATGATTGGGCCTTTCAGCTTTTGACTGCGGCCCTGCACGGCCAGATATTCGACAATACGTTCTTTCACCTTTTCAAGACCGTAATGATCGTGATCCAAAATTTCCTGCGCCTTGTGCAGATTCTTCTTGGTGCGCGATTTCACGCCCCACGGGATCGACAGCATCCAGTCCAGATAGTTGCGCACCACGGTCGCCTCGGCGGACATGGGGCTCATGTTTTTCAGCTTCTTCAGCTCGGCATCGGCCTTTTCACGCGCTTCCTTCGACAGCTTGGTCTTGTTGATGCGCTCTTCCAGCTCGGTAATCTCGCCCTCGCCTTCCTCACCGTCGCCCAACTCCTTCTGGATCGCCTTCATCTGCTCGTTCAGATAGTATTCGCGCTGCGTGCGCTCCATCTGCGACTTGACGCGGGTCTTGATCTTTTTCTCGACCTGAAGGACGGACATTTCGCCCTGCATCCGGCCATAGACCTTCTCCAGCCGTTCGGACACGGACAGGGTTTCCAGCAATTCCTGCTTTTGCTCGACCTCGATGCCCAAATGCCCCGCGACCAGATCGGCCAGCTTGGCCGGATCCGAGGTTTCGGAAACGGCGACAAGCGCCTCTTCGGGGATGTTCTTCTTCACCTTGGCATAGCGTTCGAATTCTTCGGTCACGGTGCGCAGCAGCGCGGTGATCGTGTCGGCGTCGCCTTCCTCTTCTTCCAGAAAAACGGCGGTCGCTTCAAAGAAGTCATCGTTTTCAAGGTATTCGGTGATCTTGACGCGCGCCTGCCCTTCGACCAGCACCTTGACGGTGCCATCGGGCAGCTTCAGCAGTTGCAGCACATTGGCCAAAACACCGGTGTCATAGATGCCATCAGCCGACGGATCGTCCACACTTGGGTCGATCTGGCTGGACAGCAGGATCTGTTTGTCGTCGGCCATCACCTCTTCGAGGGCGCGGACAGATTTGTCACGCCCCACGAAAAGCGGCACGATCATGTGGGGGAAAACCACGATGTCGCGCAGCGGCAGCACGGGATAGGAGGGGTTCAGCTCTTGCATGCTCGGTCCTTGTTCTTGGCAAAGTGCCCGGCCCCTATCATAGGCAACCTGCGGCACCTCCGCGTTTCCGATGGGTTATTTGGGCCTTGTTGGGGCCGTTTTCAACCTTTTGCCGACAGAATGCCTGCCCGCGCTTCTGCCCGCAAGTGACGAATGCGCACGCGGTTAAGCAAAACAAAAACCCCGCCCGTTGACCTTGTCCCCGCCGGAGGCTTCGGGCGGGCAGGTGGCGCAATAGCCCACAACCATAACTGCCACCCGCGCCTTGCCTTGTTCCGCCTCGTCCATGACCGCGGGCTAGCCCGTATGCGCGCGCGCAATAGCCAGTGATTAACCCTCGGTTTCGACCTGCCTAGGTGTTTAGTCCCGGCATCTGGTGGATCGGGTTCAGGATGAATCGATCCGGCTCAGAAGTCCAGATCTTACAGATGTATTCATAGGGCGTGAGC
>Ga0209121_10000647_pt1 | contig 36547 bp, 41 predicted proteins | sample Cruoilmetagenom3_FD_187292 | JGI IMG/M metagenome (GOLD analysis project Ga0209121, IMG submission 187292) | Oil polluted marine microbial communities from Coal Oil Point, Santa Barbara, California, USA - Sample 3 (SPAdes) (version 2) | ecosystem: Environmental > Aquatic > Marine > Oil seeps ... | reverse complement strand
TTGTTTAATACATGGCATCCTTTATTCTTTTGTTAAAGCTGTAACATACTTAGCAGAAAACCTTATAATGTCAAGGGAAACCAATATCTATGGTTCAAGGAAAAAGGAATAAAGTGAAAGGATCAAGGTGATAAAAACAATTTTGAATTTGAGTTTTGTTACACTATGGGAGTGCTCACAAAAAACTTGCCGGCAGGCATAACTCTGACACTGCCGTTAAATATATCATTGCCCTTTTCAAGTGTTATCTGATCCACTTCACATTGACCAGGTGCTCAACATGTTTAAATTCCGGATCACCGGTTACAATGACTGCAGAATTCTCCAATGCGCAGGCCACGACAAAACAATCGGCATATGCAAGAGGGTATTCCGCCTTTATCTCTGCTGCCTCTAAAACAAGTGAATTTGGCGCGGGCAGAATTTCAAATGCAAGCTGGTTAATTCGGCCTAATATTTCCAATTTCTTCTGGTCTCCAAAGCGCATCTTCACCGTATAGATAATCTCGCCCATATTGATGACACAGAGAAGAGGGTTGTTGCCGCGTTCTTTCGTTTTTATGAGAATATCTTCCACAATATCAGATCCGATTTCATTCTGAAAAAAGGCAAGGAGCGCGTGGCTATCAAAAAGATATGGACTGTTCATTTATGCAAAGTCCTTTTTTCTTTCATGGAGAAGTTCCACAGATAAAGACGGCTTTTTCGGAAGGCATCCCCTGGCGTCCTGCACGGGATTTTTCCCCGGAGGAACAAGATAGATAAAATTACCATACTCAAAAATATTGATGGAAGAACCCGGACGGATCCCGTATTTCTTCCTCAGTTCTGCAGGAATTACTATCTGGCCTTTCGCCAATACTTTAACAGTATTCATGATGAGTTCCCCTATCATGTTAAACATTTTTCCGTAATGTATAACCAATTTAAAGAAATGTCAAACGGAATGTCTTTGATTCGGGGTAAGAGACAAGGGGTGAATCAGGTTTCATTTTCAAGCTGACAGGAACTACTGAAATCAAAGGCGAAAGGATAAAATAATTATGAATAAAGAATTACGTCCTGATTTTCGATTTTATATTCATATCGTAATTTGTCTCTGGTAGACTCGGGCGCCCTTTTCTTACATAACGTACCAACAAAATTGCTTATCTTGCATATCTCTATCTCTGTGAATGCCATAATTTACTCTTTTCATTCATAACATCCGAAAAACAAAACCCCGCATGTTACCAGATTGTTTTTACATGAGGATAGTTTAATATTTTTTTATCTTTTGTAACCACAGGAACTCCGGCTTTCAATGCTGTTGCAATGATGATGCGGTCCGCGGGATCATTATGAAGCGGTTGCATCAAATTTACCGATTTTATCGCAATTGAGTTATCCACAGGCACAAACCGTATGAAGGGAAGTGACTCCGATTTTGTAATCCAATCGGCAACGTCCATGGTCAGTTGTAATCGATTATTTGCATTCAGAAGCGCAACTTCCCATGCACTGATGGATGAAATCAATATTCCCTTTTCCTGCATGGCCTGATCTACAGACGCCCTTGCCTTCCTGGAGAGCATTTCCGGATTGCTCACGAACCAGACCCAAACGTGAGTGTCAAGCACAATCATTCTAACGACTCCCAATCTTCCAAACCGACAGGCTCAGTTGGATATTCATATTTGATCATGGTATTGCGCAGCGATTTCAGACTTTCTTCAGGATTGATGGTATAAGGAGTGATTTTCAAAACCGGTTTGCCACGATCAGTAATAATTAACTCTTTTCCGGTTTTCTCCACTTCTCGAAAATACTCCAGGGCACGGGGTTTGAACTTTGATTTAGATATTTGACTCTCCATATAAAAACCCTTCCTTTGTTTAAAAATGCTTAAGTGACATAGTCACAATACCATGGTCATATTAAATAGTCAAGGGGGAAGGAACGAGGAGCTAAGGTTTAGGGATCAAGGACAAAGGTTCAAGTAGAAAGGTTAAAAAAGTAATTTTGAATTTTGAATTTTGAATTCTTAATGAAAAGACAGGAACAAGGAGCAAGGGGCAAGGGAAAATTGGCTAAGCATACTCCGTTGGGTCCGGGATGCCGGCTTCCTTAAAGCCTTTTTTTCTCAGGAGGCAACTATCACACTGCCCGCAGGCCTTGCCTTCCGGTGAGGGGTCGTAGCAACTGTGTGTCATGCCGTAATCAACGCCTAACTCAATGCCTTTTTGAATAATCCGGGCTTTGGTCATATGGATGAGGGGTGTTCTTATTTTCAGTCTGGTTTTGCCTTCGACACCCGCTTTGGTGGCAAGGTTTGCCATGTACTCAAACGCTTCAATGTATTCAGGCCGACAATCGGGGTAACCACTGTAATCGATGGCATTCACACCTATGAATATATCCGGTGCCCCCAGCACCTCTGCCCAGGCGAGAGCGTAGGACAGGAAAATGGTGTTGCGCGCGGGAACATAGGTAACGGGAATTTCCTCCTTAATTTCTCCTTCACTGCGGCCCTTTGGTACCTCAATATCGCCAGTAAGCGCAGAACCCCCTATTATTTTCAAGTCAATATCGATGACCAGGTGTTTTTTAGCTCCAAAAACCCTGGCTATTTTCTCAGCCGCATCCAGTTCCAGGGCGTGGCGCTGACCATAACGGAAACTCATGCTGTAGATATCATAGCCTTCCGACCTGACAATGGCCATAACCGTTGTGGAATCAAGGCCGCCACTCGAAAGAACTACAGCCTTCTTATCATTGCTCATTGACTATACACCTCTCCGTTCAGGGTCCCAGATGATTTTATGAAGTTGAATCTGGAGTCTCACATTTAAATTATCTTCCAGGATCCATTCAGCCAGAATCTCAGGTTTCATTTTTCCGAATACGGGTGAGAAGTGGACCGGGCTCATTCTCGAAGATTTGTAATCTATGATCTCCAGTATTTTCCTGGCATATTCATAGTCTTCCCTTCCCCCGATGACAAATTTTACTTCGTCTTTATCCGTTAACCTGTTCAGGTTTTCCAGATCATTGTTTTTTTCCTCCCCGCTGGAGGGACACTTGATATCGACAATCCTTACACAGCGTTCATCGACGAGGCTGATGTCTTGAGTACCGTTGGTTTCCAGCAGGACTTCATAACCCTTCTCAAGCAGGCTGAATATCAGGGAAGGTGTCTCTTGCTGGATTAAGGGTTCACCACCCGTAACTTCAACCAGATGGCATCGGCAGGATGCGACCCGGTCTATAATCTCACTGATCTCCATTTCCCGGCCCTCTTCGTAAGCATACTGAGTATCACAGTAGGAACATCTGAGGTTGCATCCCGTGAGTCTGATAAAAACGCAGGGAAGACCGGCATAGGAAGATTCACCCTGGATGCTGTAGAAGATCTCATTGACTTTGAGAGACACTTATTCCTCCCAATAACTGGCTCCGGCATTTGGTGTCTCTGAAACTGTCACCCTAGAGACCTTTACCTCGTCCGTATTGAGCTTTTTGCTTATCTTTTTATACAAAAATCTGGCAATGTTTTCGGATGTGGGATTCATGTCTTTAAATGCCGGAAGATCATTCAGGTTGGAGTGATCAAGGTTTTCGAGTATTTCGTTGACAATCTGCTTGATATCCCTGAAATCGATTCCTATGCCAATCTCATCCAGTTCACTGCACCTGACAAATACTTCTACATCCCAGTTATGTCCATGGATCTGGGCACAATCACCGGGGTAACCCCTGAGAGAATGGGCGGCAGCAAAGTCGGTCTTCACGTAAATTTCAAAAATACCTGCCATAACTTTTCCTTTTCCTTTTCCTTACTTTTTCGATGTCACATATAAACATGGGAATTGAAAAAAGCAAGGGGAAAGGACAGAGGATCAAGGAGCAAGGTTCAAGGATCAAGGATATAAATACAATTTTTAATTTTGAATTCTTAATTATGACAATGATAATCAAGGGAACAGGGAAGTGAGCTGGTGGGAACTCATCAGATGTGGTTCTCCAGCCAGTTTTCCAGGTCGGTCAGTACTCCGGATCTTTGCTCTTTCTTTTCATTGTAGATTTCGTGATATAGACCATCGTAGATATAGAGGGTCTTATCTTTCAGTACTAAATTCTCGAAAAAAGCTTTTGATGCATTTGCATCGACCAGACAGTCATCGCCGGCCACCTGTATTAATATGGGAACTTCCATTTTCGAAGCCAGGCTACTGACGGCTTTCATGGTTGACAATAACTCTGTGAACCAGCGGGCACTTATCCGGTCGTGGACAAGCGGATCATTCAGATAGGCGCGGACTACTTCTTCGTCATGGCTGATTTTTGATGTATCCAGTTCATTGCCGAGAGTCAAACCGGGCCAGATAGAGGACATAATCATCCCCAGGGTGCCCTTGATAACGGGCACCTTCGCCTTTAATCCCAGAGATGGTGAAGAAGCAATCACGCCGTCGATCATGTCGGGATAGCGAAGTGCGAAACTGAGGGCAATGAGTCCACCCATGCTATGCCCCAGGATGAAACATTTCATGCCTTCAGGAAGGCCTTCCCTGGACATTTGAACCAGTGTATAAAGCTCGTCGATGTACTCGCCAAATCTCAATATATGCCCTCTGGGCCCCTCGCTTTGTCCGTGACCGCGATGATCCAGCGCCCAGATGGTTATGCCCTTCGGGAGAAGACTTCTGACAACATTGCCATAACGGCCGGAATGTTCACCAAGGCCATGGGTAATTACAATTCGGGCCCGTTCAGGGGCAGCCTGATATGTGCGGTAGAAGATTTTTGGGGTGTCAAAACTTCCTGTGGTTTCAGATAATTCAGTCATGATGATGTTTTTTTGTTTAGTTTTTGCACGGACAAACAAGTTTGTCCATGCCACCCTTAAACCTTTACGTAAGGTGGAAGAGGCGGGGTAGTGCTTTGCCCGCTGCTGATTGAATGGTTATGTCATACATGAAGGACATCTCTGTCTGTTCCGGGTTTATCTCGATACATTTCGCACCGAATTCTTTTGCGATCTTCGGAAAACCTGCCGCCGGATAGACGACACCGGAGGTACCTATACTGATGAACAGATCGCATTTCCGGAGGGCGAAGATGGCCTGATTCATGTTATATTCATCCAGCATGTCACGAAACCAGACGATATCGGGTCGAAGCCAGTTGCCGCAATGTTCGCACTTGTAGCTTTTATATTTTTCGCCGATGTCCTCAATAATACCATGCATGGGACATCTGAGACGCCAGAGGCTGCCGTGCAGTTCCACGACGTTTTCACTGCCTGCCCGCTGGTGCATGCCGTCGATATTCTGCGTTACGATGACGACTTTTGGATGCCTTTTTCCCAGCTCCGCTATCGCGAAATGACCGTCGTGAGGCTGGCATTCAAGAACGGCCTGGCGACGCAGTTCATGAAATTCCAGCACCTTTTGAGGGTCACGATCGAAGGCTTCCTGACAGGCACATTCTTCCCACCTGTATTCGCTCCATATGCCTCCCCTGCCCCGGTATGTGGGAACGCCACTTTCGGCAGACATTCCCGCACCCGTGAATAAGACGATATACTGATACTCATCCGGATTAATGGTTTGCATGTTTATATTAATCTCCTTTTCATTTTATCAGTTTTGAAATGAAGGAATTAAGACCATCTGCATAGAATCCTCCAGAGGTCAAAAATCCTTCGTTATGAGAGCCTGTAATTTCGAGGAATTCCTTTGGTTCATGTGCCGCTTCGAAGAGGCAACGTCCGTGTTTGAACGGTATGATATCATCGTTACGGCTGTGAATGACCATTACCGGGCATTTAACCTGGCGAATATAATCCCCGGCATTGTAATGAAAGCGCGCCAGCAGCTTGACGGGAAGATACGGATACAGATCGGCGGCGATATCCTGAACCGAGCTAAATGTAGATTCTATTATCAACCCTTTCGGTGTATGTTCCTTTGCAAGCCATGAAGCAACTGCACCCCCAAGAGACCTGCCAAAAATAATGATCTCAGACGGTGTTGCCTGCTTTTTTCCCACGAGGAAGTTCCACGCGGCCTCGGCATCGAGATATGTACCCTTTTCTGTAACTTTTCCGTCGCTCTGGCCGAAGCCACGGTAGTCAAAAATAAAAGTGCTTAGCCCGAGACGATGGAATATTTTAATGGAATCCAGGCGATGGGAGATGTTCCCCGCATTCCCGTGGCAAAAAAGAATGACACCTTTTGGCTGCTCGGTGGGGATAAACCAGCCGGAAAGTTTGACGCCATCGGAAGCTTCAAACGATACGTCTTCGAATTGAAGTCCTACTATTCGAGGTGTTTCATAAATCCTGCGTTCGGGGAAATAGATAAATCGAGACTGAAAGACCACCATGAGGATTACCAGTACGACATAGATGACGATGGCAATACGAACAAAGGACCAGATAAAGGACCATATGTTCGATCCCATTATGCTCACAATATCTCCTTTCCGGCAGAAAAAAATGAGACCTTTGCATAACGTCCCCTTTTGCCCAATTTCTGCGTCAGGCTCAAATTTTAATCCTCGAAATATCTAATATATTCCTGTGGCTAAAATGTTCGCCTTCCTTGAACTTGAACAAAATTGAACATTCTGCAAAGGTCTCAAAATCAGAAGTTCTGCGTCACCGGGAAAGACGTATCATACGTAATTCACTCTTGACAAGATCAGGGACAATCACCAGAAGTTCTTCATTTTCAGGAACAATGCAGAAATCGGCTGGCCCCGCAAACCCCGTCGCAAGGGTCTTTATCCCTCCCTTTGGACTCCATCTGAGAAGCGATCCGGAATTCCAGTCCGTTATTAACAGGCTCCCGTCCTTAAGCTGGGCAATGCCATCAAGTTGACCCGGTTCTATTGACAGAGTATTGAGCTTCCCTTCGTCATTTACGGAGCAGATGCTGCGGTTTTGACCTTTCATGCTGTGACCTGCCGTCAGCAGCGAACCATCATTAGACGGGTAGAGTCCGTTGGGGGAAAATGACTGGCCTTCGACAAAAACAATGATGTCAGGTTCGTCTTTCTCGTTCAGGAAGTCAGCAGGTTCCACGCCATAGATTTTACCTCCCTGGCTATCACTGACAAAGAGCATATTCTCCACGACGGTCGGATCATTAGCAAATCTTGCATCGGGCAACATCACCTTTCGGCCTTGACGGGTCCGCAGATCAAACACCCAGACCGCATCAATATCAGTCACCCAGAGTTGGTTGCCCTCTATCCAGACGCCCTTGGGTTTGTTTAGAATCTCTCCGGCAGGGGGCAAATATTTTTCCTCCAGAATTTCCCCTGTCAAAGATACCTTGCTGATTTTACCTTTACCGTCCTTCAGGGTTGGTTTAAGGAAAGAGCCGAACTGGCTGACGTAAAGAACACGTTCAAGGGGGTCAAACGCCACCGATTCCGGATGTGTGAAGCCCTTTACCGTTCTGTCAGAAATAACTTTCAGATCATCATTCGCATCGCCAGCTATGCCATTTGCACAGAACACCATGTGCAGGAAAATCAAACATACCACCAGGGCAGAAACGGATACCATTCGTTTTTTCATGCCCGTCCCTCCTCACAGGGCTTTTGGTAAAGCCCGAGACCTTTGCATAACTGCTTTTCCTGGTATTTATTACTAAAGCATTCTAAAATTGGTTCTCTCGTGTTAACGGTTAGACATCTTACGGATACAACTGCCCGGATAAGAATCAGTTATTTTCTTTTCTTTCATATACGTGACAGCCTCTTCTCTGTCGGCAAAATGCCCAATGTAGATCGTATACCATAATCCATGTTTTTTAGTTTCAATGACACGCATATGTACATCCACCCCTTTCCTTTCGAGGTCTTCCAGGAATTCCTCTGCAAATTCCTTAAAGCGCATGGAACTGATCTGGATCGCGTAAATATATTTCTTGGCCGGTTTTACAATTTCTTCCCTGGGTGGAAGTTCCGCTTTGACAATAGCAACTTCCTCCGGTTTTTCCGCTTTCTTTTCTGCCTTTCCAATGGCCTTCTCTATCTTTTTCTTAGGAGAAGGCTCAACTGATGGAACCGGAGCAGCCTCAGGAGCTTTCACAGCAGTTTCTTCAGGAGCTTTTGTAATAGTTTTTACTGATTGCTTTTCGGGCGTTTTTACAACAGCCTCAACAGGTGCCTCCGGAACTGTTTTTACTGCAGCTTTTACAGGCTCTTCTGCAGGCGCTTTTTCAATAGCCTTTACTGGTGCTTCTTCGACAGCTTTTAGAGGCTTTTTCTCAGCGGGGGCTACACGAGCCTTTGAAGGAATTGTTAAACGAGCCCTGTAAGTAGAGGTTTTGGGGATTGGCCCGTTATACCATTTACCCGTTTCATAGTATTGCATGCTCTTTGTCAGCCTGTTAATCTTCACAGGGTATGTCTTATCCCCGGATCTCATTGTGCGGTTCTCGTACATCGTCGGATAAACAAAATAAGCATATAAACCAAGAGATATCAGAAATAACAAAAGAATCAAAGTTGTTCGCGAAACAGGTAGCGATCTTTTCTTCGGAGGTAGCGCGGGCGGTTCATCGGGCGGCTCATCACCCGGTTCTTCCGGGGGGGGACCCTCAGGTGGCAGATCCTGTTCCATTGATGATATCGTTTGAACCGGAGGGAGCTCGGAGGACGGTTCTTCTCGCGGCAAATCCTCGGGTGGCGCTTCGACAAGACTTTCTTCCAGCGGTTTCTCCAGTGAAGTTTCCTCAGTTTTTTCAAAAGGAGCTTCCTGAGCCTTGTCGAAGGGAACTTCCTCTCGTGGTTCCTTAAGAGGAGATTTTTTAGGCTGTATTTCCAGAGGTTTTTCTTCTAATGGTTCTTCCAGTTCAAGGATCGGCTCCTCGAGTGTCAGCTCTTCTATCGGTTCTTCAGCAAATTCTTCTAATGCATCTTCTTCAAAAACAATATCTTTTTCAACGTCATCGCCCTGTTCTTTTAATTTTTTCGCGGCAGTCTCTTTTTCCATCTTTTCCAAATCAGCGATTATTTGATCTATTGTTTTTTCTTCGTCTTTCATTGCAAATCCTTTCTTATTATTATGGTAAATCTATAACGCATTCGTAAAAAGTCGAATTTCCCCTCCCCTGGCGGGAGGGGATTAAGGGGAGGGGGACGTAAGTGCATGAAGTGATGTTGCATTCACCCTCACCCCTGGCCCTCTCCCATCAGAGACTGTGTCGCAATGGGGTGAAATGTCATTCCGAACGAATGTGGGGAATCTTAACATGTTAAATTTATTAAGCATTAAGATTTCTCGCTTTGCTCGAAATGACAAAAAAAGGAATTGCGACACAGTCTCTCAAGGGAGAAGGGGCAATTTTGACTTTTTGCGAGTCCATCATCTATATATTTGAAAAAAAAGGAATTCACCCGTAAACACACCTTGAGTAATAATGCCTTGATATCAATTAAAAAGCACTCGAATATTATCATTATCCTGGAATACTGTCCAGCACTTACTGAATCTTCAATTAATTCAAGAACCCTACCGATAGAGCCAGTAAAAATTGCCCGGTGTAATACAAGGGTAAACCGATAAGTCGGTTGACAAATTCCTTTTTAAAAAAACGATCCCTGGCTACAAACATATCGGAAAAATAAAAGCTGAAGGCGCCTGCGAAAATCATAATCCGTCCCGATCTGGTTAGACAGGAGTTGCCCATAACGGACCATGCAGCAGCAAGCATGATGCTGATAATTGTGATGTACAATATAACCGGCACTTTCATGGACCCAAGGTAGGGCGTAAGGCGGAAATAGGCTCCCGCGCTGATGACGAGGATAATTAAAAACCCGATCCATGCCAACTGACCTGTCTTTATGAGGGAAACGAAACCGAGAATATAAAAGATGTGTCCTGTCAAAAAAGCAATCAGGCCGAAAAGGAACATCTTGTCCTGGGGTAAGGCCAGGAAAACATCTCCACAAAGGCAGAGCAGCAATCCAGGCAGAATAAAGTGGTAATATACAGGCATTGGATGGGGTTGAGCCATGGCAGCGATGACAAACAGCGAAGAAAGAACCGCCTTGGAAGGTAAGATACCTTTTCGATTCCCCTTTTGTACATAAAAAAGGAGTTGAGCCAGCAGAACCACCGCAACACTTATAATCAGGATATTCATCCTTGGCTTCCTTGTTCCGGCAAGTCTTGTCCGACGTTTTTACGACACATTGTCGATAAACCGGATATCCCTGTCCGGCAGAACCTGTCCTAAAAAATTATTTGGGAGAATCTGATTGAAATTTTTTGGAGTCATTCCATTAATATCTAAAATAACTTAATTTTTGTTGAACAGTCTGTTGACCATGGATCATTCATGCCGCAGACACCTCAGTTCATTGAAATATGGGAGTATTGATTATTCCCACTACTCCAATTCTCCATTACTCCAGTACCCCTGCATTGGTATACCTACTCATGATAAAACAATTCATCCCTGGATGCGTAGTCTCGAAGGATCTGTGCAGGCGTAAATCGTGTTCCATGTTTGTTTTCCAGATCTTCCATCAGTGAAAGGATATTGTGAATTTTGTGATTATCCATGTACCTGAAAGGTCCCCCCAGAAAGGGCGGAAACCCCAACCCGAAGACGGCACCGACATCCCCGTCCCTGGGTGAGCTTAAAATTCCATCCTGGAGACAGTGGGCAGCTTCGTTAATCATGACGAGAGACAGGCGGTTCTGAATTTCTTCTCTGTCGAACTTCTTTCGTTCACTCCCGCCGAAGAATGAATAAATTTTTTCATTGATCTCTTTCTTTTTGTTCTTCTTCCGGAAAGATTGATCGTAACGGTAAAAGCCCTGATTGTTTTTCCGGCCCTTATATCCGGCCTTGACAAGCTTTTCCATAGTTTCGCTCGGTTTCGCACCTCTTCCGGCAAAGAGTGATCCAAGGATCCTTGAGACGTGAGCCCCCACATCAATTCCTACCTCATCCAGAAGCGTAACAGGACCGACAGGAAAACCGAATTCCAGCATGGCGCGATCGATCTCTTCTATACCTGCACCCTCCTCGAGAAGGACAAGGGCTTCGTTCATGAAGGGAGCAAGGATACGGGTCGTATAGAATCCCGGCCCGTCATGAACCACAATGACGGTCTTTCCCTGCTGAATTCCTACATTCAAGGCTGTTGCTGTAACCCAGTTGGCCGTTTTTTCCGTAACGATAATTTCCAGGAGTGGCATTCTGGGAACGGGAGAAAAATAGTGCATCCCTATGACCTGCTCCGGGCGCTTCGAGGCTTCGGCAATACTCGTAATCGGGAGAGAAGACGTGTTTGTAGCGAAAATTGCATCTTCTTTAATGACGGCCTCCGTCTCTCTCAAGATCTTTTTCTTGAGATCGAGATCTTCAAAGACTGCTTCAATGATGAGATCTGCGTTTTCAAGGCCCTGATTCGCAATTGTGCCGTTAATCCTGCTGAACGTCAGATCCCTCTGAAAGGCTGTGAGACCTCCTTTTTTGACCTTCTTCCCTAAATCCTGCCAGATTGATTTTTCTCCCTTACCAAGAGCCTCGAAGTCTACATCTTTAAGCACCACCTCCATGCCTTTGCTGGCACTCACATTCGCAATACCCGATCCCATGAGTCCTGCCCCCAGTATGCCGATTTTGTCAACTGGTCTTGCAAATTCTTCCAGAGGATTTTTTTTCAGTGCCGTCATGTTGAAAAAGATTCTGATCAGCTCATTAGCCTGAGGAGTCATAACGAGTTCCCCAAAATACTTCTCTTCTGCTTGAAGACCCGCTTTCATTCCCTTTTCCATACCCGTTTCAACACATTCTATAATCTTAAAGGGTGCCGGATAATTTCCCCGGGTCTTCTTTTGAACCATTTCTTTTGCTTTTTTATAGATCAGCTTACGGCCAAAAGGCGTGCTGTCCAGAAATCTTGATAAGATAGACTGCTTCTTCTTGCGCTTTATGGGACGACCTGCCAGATCAATGGCTGCCGATTTGGCCGCGTTGAGAAGACCGTAAGGATTGACCAGATCATCCACAAGCCCCATTTTTCTGGCCTGACGAGGATAAATGTTTTTACCCGTCAACATCATGTCCAGGGCAGCCTGCAATCCAATAAGGCGAGGTAGTCGCTGAGTACCCTCACCAGCGGGTAGAAGCCCCAGTTTAACTTCAGGGAAGGCAAAAAACGTCCTGGGATCATCTGTGGCAATTCGGCATGTACAGGCAAGAGCCACCTCGAGACCACCCCCCAGGGTTGCGCCATGCATGGCAGCTACAACGGGTTTCGGAAAATCGGCTATACGGTTTAAAAGGATATGCCCTCTGCGGCTCAGTGTTTCCGCGTTTTCCCGCTCAGGCATATAGACAAATTCATCAAGATCGGCGCCCGCAATAAAATTATCTTCTTTTCCGCTGATGAGAACAACACCTTGTATTTCATCATCGTTTTCAATCTGTTCCATGAACTCTTCAAATACGTCCAGGAGATCCAGTGAAATCTTATTTACCTTTTCACCGGATTGATTAAGCCATACAATGGCTACACCACCCTGTTTTTCGATCTTTGCATAGGTCATATGTTGTTCCCTCTTTCCAATATAATGGCGTTTCCAATTGCACCACCGGCACATGAGGCAATGAGCGCAAAGGTACCATCTTCCCGAATAAGCCGGTTCGTTGCTGTTATAACCAATCGGCCACCTGTAGCGGCGAATGGGTGGCCAAGTGAAAGGGAACCTCCCAGAATATTTAATTTTTCCATCGGGGCCTTTCCAACCTTTTCGGGCCGGCCCAATTTTTCCAAGGCAAATTGTGCGGAATCAAGACATCTTAAATTGGCCAGTACCTGTCCCGCAAAAGCCTCATGAAATTCAAAAACATCTATATCAGAGAGTCCCAATCCTGCCAAATCAAGGGCCTTCGGTACAGCATAAGCGGGACCCAGCAGCAGTTCCTCCATCGGATCCTGTGCGGTAAAAGTATAAGAGCGGATTGACACCTTCGGTGCATATCCGAGTGAGATAGCCATTTCTTCGGACATGAGCATTACGGCAGAAGCCCCATCTGTTAAAAACGAAGAATTACCCGCCGTGATTGTGCCGTACTTTTTTTCAAAGACCGGCTTTAGACTTTTCATCTTCGCCGGAGAGGTATCACCTCTGATACCGTTATCTTCAATAACCGGTTTAAAATCCGGAGGAACTCGGACCGGCTCTACCTCACCCGCAAAGTAGCCTTTTGCAGTGGCCCTGGCCGCGGCAACATGGGAACGGACAGCATATTCATCCTGTTCTTCCCTGCTTATCTTCAGACGAGCCGCGAGTCTCTCACAATCTTCACCCATTATCCTGCCTGTTGCATATTCAGCAATAGAAGGAATCTCCGGCAATAGATCCCTCGGGGAAAGTCCCCGCGGGAATTTCACATAATCGCGTACGCCTTTGTATTTCTGTGCTTCTGTTAATTTATTTCTGAATCGTTTTCTATAGCCGATGGGAATGTCGGACATACTTTCCGTTCCTCCCGCAATAACAACATCGGCCTGGCCGGTTCTGATTAAGTCCGCACCTGTTGTAATCGCTAAATTGGAAGAAACACAGGCAAGGGTCACAGTAAAAGCCGGAATAGAAGCAGGGAGCCCCGCTCCAAGAGATGAATCGCGGGCAACGTTAGTCGTTGCCAGATTGGTAATTACGTTGCCCATAATCACCTGATCTACCTTATCCGGCTCAATCTTCGTCCTAGTTAAAAGTGCTTTAATAACCAGCCTTCCCAGATCATAACAGGTAAGGTCTTTATATTCAGTACCTGCCCTCACAAATGGAATTCGACATCCGTCAACAAGAACCACCTTCCGACCATTGATCATCTCAGATTTCATTGTCCCATCTTTCTTAAACCCGTATTCTGCAAATGTTTCCGTAGCAGTTGCTAACATAAAGCGGTAAAGCCGCAAATCCGAAATTCGAAGCACTAAATGCGAAACAAATCCGAATTTCTAATATTCAAATGTTCAAAACACCAACGCTACAGAATTGGCATTAACTCTATTGTCAAAAGTTTAACTCTTTCCCGTTTAGATATTTGTATTTTTGTCATTCGATATTGTTTCGAATTTCGAAATTCGGTATTCGGATTTAAGTTTTGCAAGGACTTATCAGCCATAAAGAAATTCTTTTGCCATTTTTGCAAGAACTTTATAATTAAGGGACTAATGACTGATACCGCAATTTTGCAAAGCTTCTGATTTATAGCAACACCCTCATTAGGGGAGGGTGTACAATCATTCCGGGATGAATAAACAGGATGAGAAAAGCTGCTGGCAGCATTCTCTCTATTGACTTTTCATGCGGGTATATTGGCTGAGAAAGGCGCTGAGGTCAAGCAAAATTTCAATTTAAAAAGGTTGCTGTTTGACGTATCCGCCCACGGACAAATCCTGCAATTGGCTGTATCCATGCCACTCACCTTTCCCCTTTTACCTTGTTCCTTTAACCTTGTTCCTTTATCCTTTATCTTTTCTCCTCGTCCCTTAATTGGCAGATGATTACTTGACATTGACCGATATATCCTTTAAAAATCAGTGGGTGTCAAGAAAGTTACAGAAAGGGGATTTTATGGAAGTATTCAAATTAAATGAAGTCGAAGCAAGGGAGTTGGTCCCCGGCGGTGAAGTCAAATTTGCTCATTCTGAAAATATGACTTTGTCTTTCTGGTCATTCAAGGCGGGCACTCTTCTGCCCGAGCATGCTCACCCTCATGAACAGATCTTGAATGTAATGGAAGGAACTATTGAATTTTCAATAGAGGATGAAACTGAAATCCTGGAATCTGTTTCGGTTGTTGTTATTCCTCCTAATGTCAGGCACTCCGGCAAAATACTGACAGATTGCAAAATTATTGACGTGTTCTACCCAAAAAGAGAAGATTTTGCTTCATTAGACAAAAAATAGAGTTTAGAATCTATGATACTGGAAAAGACAGGAAAAATCTGCGACGGACTTTATTCAATAGGATATCACCTTATTCCCTCATTTCTTATAATGAGTGATCCCCCGGCTCTTTTTGATTCAGGGCTGACCATTGCTGGTCCCCGATACCTCGAAGACCTAACTGAATATTTAGAAGATGCAAACAGGCTCGGCTACATTTTTCTCACACACTCTCACTATGATCATTGCGGCTCTGTTCCTTTTTTGAAAAGAAACATTAAAGGATTAAAGATCGCGGCGAGCAAGCTTGCGGCGGAAACTCTAAAAAAGCCTAAAGTGATAAAACTCATACAGAGCCTTAGTGGTGATTACGAAGAGAAATTCAGAAAACAAATCGGCAATGAGGATATTTCTTTCGATTCCATTGAGGTTGATATCATCCTTGAAGAAGGTGATGAATACAATCTGGGTAACGGCTGGAACATTCAGGTCATTGCAACCCCGGGGCACACAAGAGATTCTCTTTCCTATTACATTCCGAAAATAAAAGCCCTGATCCCCGGTGAAGCCACAGGAGTTTATAATGGCAATTACGACATCCAGTCGGAATTCTCATCCAGTTATAATGATTATATAAATTCTCTCGAAAAGCTTGCCAGTCTGGACGTGGATATCCTACTGCTGCCCCATGTTCACATTTTGACCGGCAATGATGCCAAAGGCCATATTCAAAAATCACTGGAGAGTGCCAAGGTATTCAAGAAAAGGATCGATGTTTTTCTGGATCAGTTCAACGGTGATCGAGAGGCAGTTGTGAATGCAATTTTCAAGGAAGATTACGAAAACACCCAGGCTGTTTTTCAAGATAAGAGATCTTTCCTCCTTAATCTGACGGCAAAAGTCAAAGCGGTGGCCGAGGGGAAATAAATCCTTGCCAAAAACACGATAATTTCCTATAAGGGTGCTGCTTTTTAGTGAAGAAAACCTTTTTGAAAGGAGTTTAACAGTATGAACATTTTGATTTTCGGACCAAATGGAAGTGGTAAAGGAACACAGGGAGCAATTGTTCAAAAGAAATTCGGGGTACCTCATATTGAAACCGGCGTGATCTTCAGAGAAAATATCTCCAAGGGTACAGAATTAGGTCAGAAGGCAAAGGGTTATATCGACAAGGGAGAGCTGGTTCCCGATGAGATTACTATCCCAATGATCTTAAACAGACTGAAGGAAGATGACTGCAAGGCTGGATGGCTTTTAGACGGGTTCCCGAGGAATCTGGCCCAGGCGGAAGCGATGTACAAGGCACTGCAGGACGAAAACATGAATTTAGATTACGTAATCGAAATCATCCTTGACAGGCAGACTTCCAAAAACAGGATCATGGGAAGAAGGCTTTGCGTTAATGATAACAATCATCCCAACAATATTTTCATAGATGCCATTAAACCGGTTGAAAAAGACGGTAAGCTCGTATGCAGAGTCTGCGGTGGTGAATTAACTGCCAGGGCCGACGATCAGGATGAGGGTGCCATCGACAAGAGACATAATATTTACTACGACACCGAAACAGGAACAGTGGCCGGCGTAAATTACTTCAAGGAAAGAGTTACGGTAATTGGGGTAGATGGACTGCCGGGGGTTAAAGAAGTATCTGACGACCTTCTGAAAAGATTAGGATAGAGGAAACTGACAAACAATCTGGCAAAAAGCCTTCCTTACTGTATGGGAAGGCTTTTTTATCTAATTTCCATCCAGAAATGGCCATCTTTCACAATCTCTGCGTCAACCTGCGGGATTGTTTGCGCACAAAAAATCAATTATGAAACATATACGTAATTTCAGCATAATCGCCCATATCGATCATGGAAAATCAACTCTTGCCGACCGTATGATTCAGTACGCCGGAGTAATCGATGAGCGAAATTTTAAAAATCAGATCCTGGATGATATGGATATCGAGCGCGAGCGGGGCATTACCATAAAAAGCCAGGCTATCACCCTTCCATATCGCGCGAAGGACGGGAATGATTACATTCTCAATCTGATTGACACTCCTGGCCATGTCGATTTTTCCTACGAGGTCTCCCGTTCTCTCGCATCATGTGAAGGAGTCCTTCTCCTCATCGATGCCGCACAGGGAGTACAGGCACAGACAGTGGCCAACCTTTACATGGCCATGGAGCACGATCTGGAAATCATCCCCGTTATCAACAAGATTGACCTCCCCTCCGCGGATATCCAAAGGGTTATGGAACAGATCGACTCCGAGCTGGGACTGGATCCATACAGCAGTCTTACCTGTTCGGCAAAAGAGGGAACGGGTATTGAAGATATCATGGAAACGATTGTTCAGAAGATCCCGCCCCCAAAGGGGGATTCTGAAGCATCGCTGGCTTCGCTTATTTTCGATGCCAAGTATGACCCCTTTCGTGGAACAATCATCCATTGCCGTATCTTTGACGGTACCATAAAAAGTGGAGATGTAATTCGCTTCATGCATAACGAAACAACCTATAAAGTTGAAGAAGTGGGACGTTTTCTACTTTCCAGGCAAAAGAAAGACAACCTTTCCGCAGGTGATGTGGGCTATATTATTGCCGGCGTGAAGACAGTTTCAGATGTAAATATCGGTGATACAATTACACTCGACAACAGGCCGTGTAATAAACCGCTACCCGGCTTTAAAGAGGCAAAACCCGTTGTATTTGCATCAATTTATCCAATCGCTTCAGACGATTACGAAGATCTGACTGTTGCGCTGGAAAAATACAAACTCAACGATGCATCCTTCACTTATCAGAAAGACTCTTCTGTGGCTCTTGGCCAGGGTTTTCGCTGTGGTTTCCTTGGCCTGCTTCATCTCGACATTGTGCAGGAAAGGCTCGAAAGAGAATACAATCTCTCAATCATCCTGTCTGTTCCCAGCGTAAGATACAGGTTTACACTTAACAGTGATGAATCTGCATATATCGATAACCCGTCCGACTACCCTGATCCTATGACTATAACCAAATCGGAGGAACCCTATATTCGTGCTACTATGATGTTTCCCGAAAGATATCTGGGTGCAGTCATGAAACTCTGCAGGGAAAAGAGGGGGGATAATTCTACTCTCAATTACCCGAGCCCGGATCGTGCGGAACTAATTTTTGAAATGCCTCTGGCTGAGGTTATCTATGATTTTTACGACCGATTAAAAACCATTACCCAGGGATACGGCTCTTTTGATTATGATATGATCGACTACAGAGAAAGCAACCTTGTCCTCCTCGATATCTTGGTCAATGGCGACAAGGTGGATGCACTGGCACAAATGGTGCATCGGGACCGGGCACGCGCACGAGGTCTTCATGCATGCGAAAAGTTAAAAGAAGAAATACCAAGGCAAATGTTTAAGATAGCCATTCAGGGCGCCATTGGCGGTCAGATCATATCGAGAACCACTATAAGCCCTTTCCGGAAAGACGTTACGGCAAAGTGTTACGGCGGCGACATAACACGAAAACGAAAACTCCTGGAAAAACAGAAAAAGGGAAAGAAACGAATGAAGATGGTCGGATCGGTAGCCATTCCCCAGAGCGCCTTCATCGCTATACTGAAATCTGATCAAACATGAAAAAAACAGGACAAAGGAACAAGGATAAAGGTTAAAGAAATAACATCCTTGAACCTTTTACCTTGTTCCTTTTACCTTGAACCTTGATCCTTATGAAATCCGGACTTTACATACACATACCTTTCTGTATATCCAAGTGTCATTACTGTAATTTTTATTCTGTAACCTCCTTTGATCTTGTCTCCGGTTTTCTTGAATCACTTTTTAAAGAGATGCGGATGTACCGTGATCGGTTTGAAAAGTTTGACACCCTGTATATCGGCGGAGGTACGCCCTCAGTCCTTCGCGTAGAACAAATTGAGGAGCTTTTAAAAAGGGCTAAAGATAATTTTGGTCTTTCACCGGATAGTGAAATTACCATGGAGGCAAATCCGGGAGATCTGAATCCGACTTATCTCGAATCTCTCCTTGATACGGGAATCAATCGCATCAATATCGGTGTCCAGTCTTTTGACAACGCCATTCTCTCTTTCCTCGGACGAAGACACATAAAAGAGGATGCTGTATCCGCCATAGAAAACTCCCGCTGTGCGGGCTTTGACAATATAGGCATTGATTTGATCTATGGCGTCCCGGAACAGGACATGAACACCTGGATGAAAACCCTGGATCAGGCACTGAGTTTCAACCCCGAGCATCTCTCCTGCTACGAGTTAACCGTTGAACCGGGAACACCTCTCGCCACGAGCTGCCGGAAAGGCAAGGTAGCTCTACCCGATGAAGAGCTTCAGTATAATTTTTTTATAAAAACTTCAGAAAAGATGGAAGATGCAGGATACACCCACTATGAGGTATCAAATTTTGCCAGAGGCATGAACTACGCTTCACGGCATAATCAGAAATACTGGAATCATGTACCCTATCTCGGCCTCGGACCCTCGGCCCATTCATTTGAAAACAATAAGCGCTGGTGGAACCATAGATCTCTTCTTAAATACATTCAAGATACAGAAAAAGGGGAACCTCCCATTGAAGAAGCGGAATGCTTGACGGAAGATCAATTACGCCTGGAGGCCCTTTGCCTCGGTCTGCGTACGAAAAAAGGAATTAACCTTAGTGATTTCAGAAGGAAATATCATTATGACCTGTTAATCGAAAAGAAAGAAATTATTGGCAAGCTAATAGATGAAGGTCTTATTGACATTGGAAACGGTTACTTATATCCTTCACGATGTGGCCTTGTCGTGGCTGACAGCTTGTCCCTTATATGAGAGAATATCATTTAATTTAAGGAAGTATCGCTCGACAGGGATTGTTTTCTCCAGAACTTGTTTTTTCCTTTGACATTTTTGTATACTTGAACTAAAAGTTGAACCAATTTGTCCAGCAAGGTTCGATCTTGCCCCGTATCAGGAGTATAACATGAAAAGAGAGTTTGACTGGTTTGATAAACCCGACAACCTTAAAAGATTAAGGATATTCAGTTACATTATACTTGCAGTAAGTGTTCTGGCAGAGTTTCTTATCCCCAGCCATGCTGTTCATCACCCGTGGGATAAAATCCCTGGGATATACGCGTTATTTGGATTTGTCATCTGCGCAGTAATGATCATTGTTTCCAAATTGTTAGGCCAATACTGGCTGAAAAGGAGTGAGGATTATTATGACAAGTAGCCTGCTTCCTCCTGCCTTAATATTTCTTGTCGGGGCGCTTATACTTCTCGTCGTTAAAGGAAGGGCGAAACAGTTCCTTATCCTTTTTATCCCGGCAGTGACTTTCATTTACGTTATTAAGCTGGCCCCTGACGCGTCACTGACTTTCCATTTTCTGGAATACAAGTTAAATTGTCTTCACGTTGACAAATTAAGCAAGGTTTTCGGATATATTTTTTGCATCGCCGCATTTGGAAGTTTTCTCTTTGCCGCCCATATTAAAGGAAAGCTGGAGCACTTTTCGGCTCTTATTTACGTAGGAAGTGCCCTGGGAGTTGTTTTTGCGGGAGATTTTTTCACTCTGTATATCTTCTGGGAGTTTATGGCTGTAGCTTCCGTAATGCTTATCTGGGCGAGACGAGAGAAGAAATCCATAGATGCAGGATTTCGGTATATCCTTGTTCATATTGTAGGTGGACTTGTGCTATTGGCAGGGATTTTGTTACATGTTCACAATACAGGTTCTCTAACAGTTGGTCGAATTCAATCTCAAAATATCGCATCATGGCTCATACTCATGGGTTTTATGCTCAATGCCGCAGTACCCCCATTATCGGCATGGTTATCTGATGCATATCCGGAATCTACCGCCACCGGAGGAGTCTTTCTGAGTGCTTTTACCACCAAGACCGCTGTATATACACTGCTTCGCGTCTTCCCCGGCTGGGATATTCTGATATGGCTGGGTGCAATAATGACAATCTACGGTATCATATATGCCATCATGGAAAATGACAGCAGAAGAATCCTTGCTTACAGTATTATAAATCAGGTCGGTTTCATGGTGTGTGGGATTGGGATAGGTACAACCATGGCCCTCAATGGCGCCGCGGCACATGCCTTTGCCCACATCATATATAAAGGACTCCTCTGGATGGCTGCCGGATCTGTCTTTTACATGACGGGTAAAACGAAATGTACGGAACTTGGTGGTCTCTACAAGACAATGCCACTGACTCTTATCTGCTGCTCCATCGCTGCAGCTTCTATATCCGCCTTCCCTCTGACGAGTGGATTTACCACCAAAACGATGATCCTTGAAGCAGCAGTGAACCAGCACCTTACTATTATTTACATTTTTCTCGAAGCGGCTTCGGCAGGTGTCTTCCTTCATGCAGGTATCAAGTTCCCTTATTTTGTTTTCTTTGCAAAAGATAGAGGATGGCGGGTATCAGACCCAAAAATCAATATGCAGTGGGCCATGGTATTTTTTGCATTTTTGTGTCTTTTGATAGGCATCTATCCACAACCACTTTATAACATTTTGCCGTATCCTGTCGATTATCACGCATACACAGGCATGCATGTAATCAGGATGCTGCAGTTGCTTTTCTTCTCAGGATTGGCGTTCTTCGCTCTTCTGAAACTCTTAAAAAGGACAGAAACCATTACCATGGACACTGACTGGTTTTATAGAAAAGGATCAAAACTTCTTTTATACGTCTTTACAGGAATAGCTGCCGGTATAGCAAATTTCTTGAATTATGTTTTTGTTAAACGTCTACCTGAAACCCTGGCTGCTTTCAGTAAAAAACCTGTCATAGGGCTGATGGATATGTATATGAGTGCTACGGGGAGGGAAAATCCGGGCGCAAAATGTTTAATCGGAGAGCGCAAACCTGAATTGGTGAATCTCATTCCTGCAGGGGTCCCCGTACTTATTGCTGTAGTGTTTCTGTCATTTCTCGCTTTTATATTTATGAAGGGATGAAAAGATTGGATAAATATACAATAAAAGATTAAAGGAATCGATCAAATAAGAGTTCAGTCGTCAGTTTCAGACTGACGACCGAACTCCCATAGTTTTCACTATTTCACATATTTCTTTGCATAGTCCCCAAGAGATTTATACAACTTTTCCAGGTTTGAATACGCACTCCTGTAAACAGGATATAGATCATTATATATCCCCGTATTGCCGAGGTCAGGTTCAAAGGTTTTTTCAATCTTTATAAAGCTGGTAGCGTCTTCATAGCTGTTCCATATTCCTGCTCCTACACCACCCATTATTGCCGCTCCTATAGCTGTCATCTGCTGGGGTGATGAAAGTCTGGCAAACTTTATACCATTCACATCAGCATAGATCTGCATCCACAAATCATTAAGGACCCCTCCCCCTATTGCCCTGATCTGCTCCAGGCTGAAGATAGGTACATTAAGTTCCTCATATAAATCATATAACCACCTCATATTGAAACATATTCCCTCGTATAATGCCCGGAGCATGTGAGCTCTCGTATGTGTCATTCCCAGTCCCAGAAAGGCGCCTCGCGCGTTTATATCAAAGTGAGGTGCCCCCCCGCCTCTCAGGTAAGGCGAAAATATGAGACCGTCAGCACCAGGGGAAACACTTTTTGCATCTGCTGTCATCATGTCATATATGTCGGAGTCATCGGCTTCTGACATATATTGTCCATCTTTGAACCAATCCTGCGCTATACCCCCCGCAGCAGTTATCATAACCAACTCGTAACCTCCTTGAGGTTGCATAGTATTACAGTTCATTTTATACTTGGGGTCCAGACTCGGTTTATCGCGAAACACTCCAGACCAGTTTGCCGAGCCAATATATGTATATGCCATGCCTTCTTTTATCACTCCTGCCCCGGTATTAGCACAAATAACATCACCAGAACCGAGGGTAACGGGAGTTCCTTCTGCCAGGCCCGTCTCATGAGCAGCTTCTTTTGTGATATGACCTATAATATCGTGGGAATTAATAATATCAGGAATCTTTGATGTGTCCACATCAGCAGCTTTAAATATTTCGGGAGATATCTCTCTCTTTGCACAATCCATCATCCCGTTCATCGACATATCACCGTATTCCGTAGCCAATTCTCCGGTCCAGCGATATGCAACGAGTTCTTTATACTGCAAAAATTTGTACGTTTTATTATATATTTCAGGTGCATTATCTTTACACCACATAATCTTGCAAATCGGAGCCAGTTCGGGCTGCCATCCGACACCTGTGATCCGATAATATTCATCATTTCCTCCAAGAACGTTCATAAGCCTCTCTGCCTGTTCACCCTGCCGCATATCACACCATATACCCACCTCATCCATCAGTGCGTTTCCATCTTTGTCAACGGGTACCATTGTCATCATTTGATTACTGAAAGAGATAACTGCAATATCTTTGGGGTCAATCCCGCTTTTTCCAATCACATCCCTGGTATTTTTTACCACCACATCATACACCTCGGGAATACGCTGTGTCGCCCAGTTAAGGTGCGGATAATAAGTTTCATAGTCGCCTCCTTCTGATGCCACTGTATTCAGTTCATCATCTACTATGACCGCTTTATTCCCGGTCGTTCCCGCATCATTAACAAGTACATATTTTCTGGACATTTTGTCCCCCTCCTTTCCTATACAGGACTTTACCAACATGTTTGAGGTTATTATAAACCAGGAAAATCACACTTCTCCCTTTTCTCTTAACCCATCAAGCCACCCGGTTAATGATATAAGAAACTGATGTCGTGCATCTCTAATATGCTCAGGAAGTCTATTTGTCAATTCTGCCTTTTTCTCCATGCCATTGTCACCACAATCCCATACTTTGTGGCTGCCAACAAAACAAAGGGGCATATCTGATTTTCCGTCCCAGTTTTCCGTCGTATAAAACCCTAGTTTTCGAAGTGGAAGGTCAATGGTAACATCGACGGTAACCCACGTACTATCTATAAAAATTCTTACATAATTATGAAAATCTATAACCTCTTTCTGCTCTAACATCTGCCTTAGTTCTCCAGGCAAGGTTACCAGCCCGTATCTATCATCGGGGTACCAAATCAAATCCTTCCAGCGCTGAAGGCAAATCATATCTTTTGTTTTTAATCCTATACCTTTGTATAAATCCCTTGCTAAAAAGCTTTTCCCCGAACAGGTTCCCTTGTTCTTTTCGTAAATATCAGCCGGATTTCTGGAATCGATACTTCCAAAAGGTATGTCTCTTACCTTTTCAAATATTTTTATTATCTGCTGATCCGGAGGCAAAGCAAAGATTTCCCAATCTGTAAGGATTTTGTTTCTAAGTTCTGCATTCATGTAAGACCTCCCTCAATACAATTTGAGAATCTGACCACAGGAATATTCTCCCATACCAGAAAGCCACAGGTGTGTTGCCCATATGATTCGTTCTACATCGTTTCTGTAATCAGGTCCCAGTGCTATGCCATTAACAGAAACTCCCTGGGGAATAATATCCCTTGCTATTGAAGTCATCATGCCGGTTATACCGCTCGAACACGCATTTTCATGGATAGATCCTTCACCTGTTATTTCTCCTTCACCCGTATATCCGGATGTCGTATTCATAAAAACTATTCTTCCACCTTTCTTTTTAATCATTAAAGGAACCGCGGCCTTCATAATCAGGAAATAATTAAGTATCCACTCTTCAAACCATGTGTCCCAGGTCTCTGTGGAAAGGTTTTCCGGATCTGTTTTTTTTCTTGCCTCTTCAAGGTAGTAAGAACAAATTAGATAATCTATACCTCCTAAATGATCGTCAACTTCTTCAACAGCTCTCTGAAAACTGATCTCATTCCCAGATATTACCGTGTTATATATCATTTTGTTCTCATAATTCTTTCTTCGATTTACGATGGCAGCATCCTTATAAGCATCAAGATCAATCAGTCCGAGATTGACGTAATTTTGAGAAAGAAAATTGCTGATTTCTCTGCCATAAAAATTGTTCACTCCAAATATAATACCATTTCGTCCTTTATAATTCTCATTCAGCATATTTCCCCCCTTACCGCAGATATGTAATTCCACCATCTGAAAGCAATGTTATTCCATTTACGTCAGGAACGGTAGCTAAGGCAAAATATGCATATATCTCGGCTATTTCTTCAGGAATTATCATCCTGCCGGTCAGAGAGTTTTCATTCATCTTCTGGATAGCTTCCTCAACATTATGTCCCCTGCTTTTAGCAACCCTTCTTATCATAGGAGTATTCACATGCCTTAGTAATAATGCAAACGTTTGAATACCGTGTTTACTGTATTTTTCAGCAATAAACTTCGCCAAACCAATAAAACCTGCCTTACCGGCAAGATAAGGACACGGAATTCCCGACGAGGAAAGAGGGGCCGCGGTAAAGATGATTTTCCCACACTTCTTTCCCTTCATATAGGGCAGTGCCATCAGTGTACAGTAAACAGCACCGGATAAATCTATCTTTATCGTCTTCAAGAAGTCATCATAAGAGATTTGAGGAAAATGATGGGTATCCAGAGGTCCATAAACGGCCGCATTATTAATAAGAATATCGACGCCACCATGATCACGTGATATTAGGTGATACATTTCTTTTATTTCTTCCCGACTTGATATATCACATCGCACAGGTTTTGATCGCGGCTCTTCATATTTCCCATTGATAATATCAGCAAGGTCTTTTGTTTCTTCAATGTCACACAGGTAGATGAAAGATCCCAATTGCGCGAATCTCTCGCATATCTTTGCCCCTATTCCTCCTCCTGCCCCCGTGACGAGAGTAACCTTGCCTTTCAAAGGCTCTTCCATTTTGGCCTCCCTTTTAATCCTTACAATAAAACTATAAATAATACATGTAAAACGCATTTTCTAATATTCTAACAAAAGAATGCGATGAAAAATACAAAAAAAACCCGGGATTTATTCCCGGGCTTTTTTATATTCTTTTGGTGGCGGTGCAGGGAATTGAACCCCGGACACTACGGATATGAGCCGTATGCTCTAACCATCTGAGCTACACCGCCAGCTTTATGCGAAAGACATGCTTTCATACATCAGATTTATCGCCGTGTCAAGTTATTGGAACTCTAAATCATATTTCCACAATAATACTGCACTTGACCAGTATATAGTCCCCAGTATCCAGAATCCAGAATCAAGTATCCAGTATCTTGAATCCTGCAAATCTCCTCAACAAATCAAGATTTTCACGGTCTTTTTCCAGGTCTTTTCCCAAACCCGGCGTTTCTATAATTTTCGGAATATCCTTCAATCTTTCGTCAGACATGATCCACCGAAAAGGCCTCTCACCTATCATTCCCCTTCCTATATTTTCATGGCGATCTATCCGTGATCCGCAATCTCCTTTAGAATCGTTTAAATGGATAACTTTTAACTTCTCCATACCTGTTATTTCTTCAATCTCACTAAAGAGTTTCTCATAACCTGCCTCGGTTCGTAATTCATATCCCGCCGCAAAGGAGTGACACGTGTCAAGGCAAAAAGCCAATCTCGATGCCTCTTCCGTACTTTTCATTATCTGAGCTATCTGCTCCAGCCTGGAGCCAAGAGCCGTCCCCTGACCTGCCGTAGTTTCCAGGGTAATTTTGACTTTGTATCCCCTTGTCCTCTCGTGAATCATGTTTAAAGCACACACTGTTTTCTCTATTCCGTATTCCTCACCATGACCTCGATGGGAACCCGGATGCATTACAAGATAATCTACCCCGAGCAATTCACATCTTCGCATCTCATGTAACATTGCATCAATGGATTTCTTATATAATCCATCATCCGCTGATGCCAGGTTTATAAGATAGCTGTTATGCGAAATAACCGGATTTATATTTACCTTTTTCCTTACTTCTCGGAATCCAGATACCTCTTGCTCTTCAAGAAATCTCTCTTTCCACTGGACTGAACTCTTCGTGAACATCTGGATTGTATTGCACCCCAGATCATGCCCTCTGAGAAGCGCCTTTTTTAAACCGCCAGAAATTGACATGTGAGCCCCAAGAACAGGTTTCACCTGGCATACTTTTCCCAATTTACTCTCCTGAAATTTAATACATTGAACCCAATATCATTAACTTAAGCGATTTTATTATTAATCGCCACGAAGAACACGAAACATTTTTTCTTCATCTTCGCAGCATTAGGAGTATTGGAGTACTGTAATTGGTCGGAATAAAAAGAGTTTTTCCAATACTCCATCACTCCAATAACAGACATCACCCAATAACCAGGACAACGTTCATAACCCATGGAAATCTCGACATGACGTCAGGTGTTCTGAAGTTAATGATATTGGCTCTGAATCCTCATCAACTCGAAAACTGATTACAACTTCGGAACAGCAAACTGGATTATGTTAACCAGGATTGGCTGATTGTACAGGCCTATAAAAATGATTAACGCGGCCACTATATAGGTAGGAATCAGCATACTCAAGGGAGCTTCATTTATGACGGCACTTTCCTCATGTCCGTGTCCATGAGCTTCATCGGTTTCATTAAAACTATAATATCCGATCTCAAAAATTCTGAAAAAGAGTATGATATTAATTAAACTGGAGAATAAAAGGGCGACTACAAACACCCAGCTCCCAGCCATTATGGCACCCTGGATAAGATACCATTTGCTGAAGAAACCGCAGGTAGGCGGTACACCGACTATGGAAAGGGCCACCGTAACAAGAGCAGCCATGGTAAATGGCATTTTCTTGAATAACCCTGAAAAATCTGAAAGATTATGATGTCTCATCTTATAGCTGATGATACCTGCCACGGCAAACAGTCCAAGGGTCATTACAACATCATTCATGATATGGAGAATTGCACCTTTAATTGCCACCGCGTTTGCTACTCCGATACCACCCACCATGTATCCAACCTCAGCCACAATAATGTAACACAGCATCCTTTTAAAATCGATCTGGGCCAGCGCCATAATAGCTCCCGCAAAAATAGCTATAATACCAACCCACAGCATTATCTGCGCTACGGGGAGAAGCTCTATGGAAAAATAGGGTTTGAATACGGTAAACATGACCCTTATCATGACGTAGATTGCGACTTTTGTCATGAGAGGGGCAAGTAACAGACTCGCTGTTGAAGGGGCCTTTGTATACGCATCGGGAAGCCAGACATGGAGCGGAAAAAGCGCCATTTTCAACGCTATTCCCACCAGGAAAAAGGCAAAGGCAACAAGTACTACCCTGGAACCATATAATTCGGGCAAGATTCTTGACAGATCAGCCATATTCAGTGAACCGGTCACAATGTAGAGATAGCCTACGGCCAGCAGATAAAAGCAGGCCCCAACAGTACCGAGAACAACATACCTGAAGCTTGCCAGTGGCGCTCCGTCCTCCCCTATGGCTATCAACGCGTAACCGGCCAGTGACGCAATCTCCAGGAACACATAGAGATTAAATACATCACCGGTGATAACGATACCCAGAAAGCCGGTTACCTGTAATAGAAAAACTGTATAAAAATAAACAATCTTGTCAGGTATCTCCTGTTCAAGACTCCTTTTAGAGTAAACTGCCACCAATAAAGCAGTACCTGAAACTAAAACCAGCATAAGGGCATTGAGGTGATCTACAACATATTCAATCCCCCATGGCGGAAGCCAGCCTCCAAGATAATAGTGGATAACCCCCTGATGAATAACCGTATTAAGAACAAGAAGAGAACAGATGGTCGAAATGGTGAGAGACAGAATAACCCAGGGATAACAGAAACTTTTTCTCAACCACCCCACAAGAGGTGTCATAAGCGCGCACATCAACGGTATTACAACAATTAGAATAGGAGCCTGTTCTGTCATTTCATAGCCTTTATAATTTCATCTTCATTCAGTGTGCCATACCTTCGATAGACCATGATCGCTATAGCCAGGGCCACCCCCAGAGTAGCTACCATTACCACAATAGCCGTAAGCATCAACACGTGTGGCAGGGGATTGAGATACTGGGCCACCGCAATAGCATGTTCCCCGTGCGCGTCAGCACTTGTTAAAATGGGAAGCGTAGTACCTTTTTTGTATGCTGTAGAAACAAAGAAGAGGATGATTGCTGTCTGAAAGATATTCATGCCGATAATCTTTTTGATGAGATTTTTTTTGGCAATCATGGCATAAAATCCTATCATCATAAGAATGATATAGATCCAGTAATTATACTTGGCTACAATAAATTCCATTAGTCCAGAACTCCTATTTTATTCCTTAATCTCCTTATCCTGTAGTTTTTTTGCGTCTCCTTAGCAGTAAAATACAGGATACACCCGCGGTAAAGATAACCGTCGTTTCACCAAGTGTATCGTAGCCCCTGTAATCGGCAAGAACGGATGTAACCATATTGGGCGTGGCCGTTTCCACTTCAGTCTTCGTGATATATCTCGGCGAAACATGACGACTCGCCGGAGAGTTGGGATCACCCCAATCAGGCATGTCCAGTGTTCCGTAAATAAGGACAGCGCCTGTCAGCACTGTTACAATAAAGCTCAGGAATCTCAATCTTTCGACCTCCTTGAAGTTTTCATCACCGCGGCAATGAAAAGTATAGTACCGATACCGGCGCTTACGGAAGCTTCTGTAAACGCGACGTCAACGGCGCCCATTCCCGCCCACATAAGGCACATGAAGAAACTGTATGCACCAAGGATCATAATGGCACTCAAGAGATCCTTAACGGTAATCGCAGCAATTGCGCATATAACAACAAATATAAGAATGATAATATCGAAGGGTAACGTCATTCTGAATCTTCCTTTTTCTTCCAGTATTGCAGGCCGGACTTGATTCCCGCTCGAGAAATTGCATGGGTAGCCGTCGGTTGGGCAAGAAACATGAAGACTGCGATAAATACGATTTTCAGACCGGTCAGTGAAATTCCCTCATGGAATGCAAGTCCAATGAGACACAGGAAAACAGCCAGCGTGTCACCCTTCCCTGTGGCATGGAGTCTGGCAAAGAAATCAGGAAAGCGTAAAAGGCCAATAGTCGCCGTGGCAAAGAAAAATAATCCACCTAAAACAAACAGTATTGATAATAAAGACAATACATCCATAGTATCTACTTTTCCATTTCCAGATATTTTGCGGCGGCTATACAACCAATAAAATTGAGCAGAGCATAAACCATGCTGATATCAACAAACATTTCTACCCGGTTGTATAGAAATCCCATAATAAGCAATATAATCAACGTCTTTGTACCAATTGCCGAAATAGCAGCTATTCTGTTAAATACACCCGGCCCGAATATAACACGGTACAGTACAAGAAATACGAGAAAACATAATATTAATCCGACAACCAGAAAAAACCCGTTCATTTAAAACCTCTATTCGTGGGTCGCATATCGTGGATCGTGTATCAATCCACGACAACCGATACCCCATACACAAATTACTGTTCTTCCTCATCTTCGGGCAATACTCCACCGGTAGAAATATCCAGGAAGATTGAATACATAACAGCCATAACGGCAATACCAACACCGGTTTCGATTCCCAGAATCCCAAGAGACCGCGCGCGCGCTGGATTTACATGTAACAGCGCGGCCAGTTTTCCATAATCAAGATAGTTCCCAAGGAAGAAAAGACATAACAATCCGATCCCCGCATAGATTAATACGCCGGCACTGGTAAGTAAAGTTACTGTATTTTCAGAAACCTTGCCTGTTGCTTCATCATAACCACGTGTCAGGAGCAACAAAACCATACTCGCGCCCAGGATAACACCCCCCTGAAAACCGCCTCCAGGACTGTAATGACCATGCATAATGACATACAGGGCATAAAGCTGGATAAAGGGGACAAGAATCCTTGATATTGTACTTACAATAATATCTTCTTTACGAAATATCATATCTTTCTATCCAATTATATGAAAAGTCCCTAAGCCGCTCTCCTCATTTCACCGAATATCCTGGCCACATCCAGTACATCCTGAATATAGATGTGGTCCGCTTCCATAAATATATGGGCTATTCTGTCTTCCATTTCTCCCGTGTTCAGATCATCAGCTACCTTTTTCGAAAGGGCATGTACCACGAATTCACCTTCTTCAATATCCATTGTAATCGTTCCCGGCGTTAAAGTGATAGAATTGGCCAACGTTACCCAGGAGATATCGCTTTCAAGCTTCGATTTAAATCTGATTATCTGGGGATCTATGGGCATTTTGGGTGATAATGCCAGGTAAGCAACGTGCATATTAGCAATTGCAATCTGATAGACAAGCCACGGCATGTAAGTAATGAATCTTTGTACAATTACACGGATATCCCCCACCCTTACATTGGCAAAGAGCAGGTCATGGGTTAAATAGGCGATAATGAATGAGCATATAACTCCCAGGGTAAGATGGAAAGCATCAAACTTTCCGGACAATAGGGCCCAGAATCCAAATAACAGGATAAAAGTCGCAAGAAAATTTTGAAGGCCCGATCTTGCGTCCTGCGCTCCCGCAAAAATTGCATGAAGCTTTCGCTCCTCAACAGATCGTGTGTCGGATGTTAATTGTACCGCTGTATTCAAGAGACCTACAGCCTGAACTCGCGCATTTTCCAGAAGACGAAATGAATCATCTGCCGCCTGTACCAGCAGGGTTACTTCCATATGTTTAATCCTTTTTGTTTATTCAAAATCAACAAACTCGTAAAAAGTCAGATTGAATGGCAAAGTAAAAAGCTCCAAATTCAAGGCGCGCAATTTGCTTGCCTTGTGGCGCGCACTGGCAAGGACTCATTTTTCTTATTGCGCACCAACACCTGCCTGTCGGCAGTCGTTGGTTGCGTTCCCAGAGCACTGAGGAATGAGGCGTACTTACTGTACGCCGCAGTGACGAAGGATGCAGCGGAACGCAGAAGTTGGACTTTTTACAAAGCCATCAAAATCAAGGCACTATAAGTACCGGTATATTCGCTCTTTTAACGGTCCCGTAGGCTGAACTTTCTTTAAACATACGTTTCAGGTAGGATCTTTCAGTATTTACGCTAATAATAATAATCGTTCCCCTGTAATCTCCGGATGCTGTTATGATTTCCTCATCAGTTTTACCTGCATAGATATGTGATTCCGCATCTATTCCTTCATCCAGATAGACTTTTCTCGTTTTTTCAAGTCTTTCTTTCAGGTCACGCATATACTTTACAGTTATCTTGCCATTGATAACATGTATTATATCTAATTCACCCACCAACCCCTTAAAACCAAGGATGAATTTCACCGTCTTTTCAGATCTGGGAGTACAGGCAGTTGCAAAAATTACATGATCAAACAACCTATTTTGTGATTCTTTCTCTTTTTCGTCCTCATTTATGACAAGAAGCGGGGTGGATGATATTTCTATCAATCTTTTCAGGACAGATCTTGAACGTGTATTTTCATTTTCTTTATCAATTCCTATTACGATGAGCGATATCGCTTCTTCTTCGGCGATACGTAATATATCTTCCGATGATATGGCATGATCGGGTAAAACTTTCGAGTTGATCGATAAACGCGACAAGTTCGCTATCTGCTTTTCAGAGGGATTAACCTTAAAAAACACTATTTCCTCAAGTCCATTTTGCTGGAAAGAAATAATCTTTTCAAAAATGTCAGGAGCCATTTCACGCTCCTTCATATCAGCAATGTAAAGTAACTTACTTACCCTCATTACTCAATCAACCCCACAGTATCTAACTGTCTTCATGCCTGGTGTTTGCAGGAATTAACAAGGTAGGAAACACCGAACGTTCTGCCAATTTTTTCGCTGTATTTCCCAGGAATATTTCTTTCAGTGACTTTTTCCCCGTTGTTCCACCTACAATCATGGTCGCTTCCCGTTCCTGGGCTGCCTTTTCAAGCTGTTCACACGTAGCACCAACATAAAGATGTGACTCCGCTTCTATACCGACATCACGAAAAGCGTCACAAACCTCTTCCAGCTTCTGCCTGTTCTTTTTTCGAATGGCCTGTATTTCCATTGCGGAATCGCTTTTGAATGTTTTTTCACCGGCAACATGAATAACCACCACTTTTTTTATAATATCTTTAAAGCCGAGGAGGTAGCGGACGGCATTTTCGCTGGCCGGGGACCAATCCAGCGCGAGAAGCGGTCTTTCAAAGGGCTTTTCATTGATTTTTCCCGATGGCAACATATATTTATGGACTAAAACCGGCGTTGAGGTTCTTCGGAGAAGTTCCAGTGTTTCAGATCCCGCATAGAGCTCTTCAAGCTTGGGTCTCCTGTGACGACCGGTAACGATTAAATCCACACCTTCCTCTTCCGCCGTCGAAATAATCTTTGGAAGAATGTCTCCTACAACGATATAGGCGCCAACCTCCATGCCCTGCACAAAAAGATCTTCTGCCCAATCAATAAAGCGGACATTTGCCATTTCACGTAACTTTACTTCCTGATCTTTGAGATAACCCTTGCCGCGACGCATGGCAACTTTATCCCTCTCTATCACGTGAAGAAATACGACATGATTAAAACCGGATTTTCTCAAATCCATCAAAGATTGCAGAGCATCAAACCACAACTCCTCAAACTGGGTGACAAAGAGCATTTTCTTCGTTTTCATATCTTTTTCCATTGTTATTTCTGTTCTATCTATTGATTTTCAGGATCGTGAACTTACCGACCAGTAATCAGTCTACTAATTTTTTAATGACTTCAGCCAGCTCTTCCGGCTCAACCGGTTTCTCAATATAGGCTTCAGGTTCCGGCACCGATTGATCACCAAATTCTGTTAATGCTTCCTGGGAACGCAGGAATGTTCTCTTGGCAATCCCTGAAAGTATGACCACGGGAATGTTTTTTAAGGACTCATCGAACCTCATTTCCCTGTACATCCTGATACCACTTTGCTTCGGCATCAGAATATCAAGAATGACCAGGGCAGGCTTTTCCTCCCTAACCATGGCCATACCCGTTTCCCCATTTCTTGCTATCAGGGGGATATAACCATTCTCTTCCAAAACAGTTTTGACAAAAATGATGATATCAGGATCATCATCAACAGCAAGTATCTTTTTCGCCATAACAAACCCCCTTATGTTTTAAAATAAAAAATGCCCGGCTAATGCAGTTCCTCTTTCTCAGGTTTTCTATAAGGGAAAAACATTGTGAATGTCGAACCCTTCCCCGGTTCCGATTTTACTTCTATCTTTCCGCCATGTTCCTGAATTAGTTTTTGAGTAACGAGCAAACCGAGGCCTGTGCCCTTGCCTCCTTTTGTACTGAAAAAAGCGGTGAAGAGCTTCTGCTTAACCTCATCACTCATGCCCAGACCATTATCCGTTACTTCAAATTTAATGACATTATCTATCTGTTTGGTTTTTACCCGAACCTGCCATTTTTTATCCAGATTGAGATCAAAAAGACATGCATCAATGGCGTTAGAAACCAGGTTAAGAAGACATCGATGAACAGCGTTCGGATCCATACAGACTTTACCTGCAGACGGATCAAAATCTCTTATAAAATCAATCTGATTTTGTGTTGCCCTGGACTCCATAAGTTCACATACATCTTCCGCAATATCATTTGGGAAACAATCCTGGTACTCGGGCTCGCGTTCTTTAGAGTAAGTGAGCAAATCCATAACAAGATAGGATATCCGACCAACATTCCTCTGTACCATATTCCAGCCAGTTCTTAGCTTATCTGTGTCATTTTTGTCAAGGCCAATATTTACGATATATGTTCCACCCTTCAGTCCCGTGAGAATATTTTTGATGTAGTGCGCGAGCCGTGCCACAGTCTGTCCAATAGCAGCCAATCTCTCAGAGTTGACGAGCTCTTTTTGAAGGCGTTTTATCTCCCTGAGATCCTGAAAAAAGCCAACACTGCCTATAACTTCATCTTCTTCATAGAGAAGGGTCCCTGAAAAACGTGTGGGCACTTTAGTGCCATCTTTTCCCACGATATCAGTTTCCTGCCAGCCCAACCCCTTTTTATCCCGTTTTCGACGAAAGCCCTGCTTGAATTCCTCTGCAATTTCTGCAGGATACAGATCACCAAGCTTCATTTTCCTAACAACTTCAAAACGAGAATAGCCGAATATCTCCTCCGCCCCGGGATTGAAAATAATTATTTCTCCATTTTCATCAGTAGCCACGACACCATCATTAGAACTGGTTATCATTTTATCCTGAAATTCAGATTTTCTCCTTACCTCCTCTGTCGCAATCCGACACATATGCTCTAAATCCGTTGTATATGCCATTAGTTGCTTTCTGATTGCAATCTTTTCCCGCGCCCTCTTTAATGCAATCGCTAATGCTTCATCTCTAACAGGTTTATTAATAAAGTCAGAAGCACCATTTCTGAGGGCATCTATAGCAGAATCCATATCTCCATGTCCTGTAATGACAATAACCTCTGTATCAGGATTCAACTCTTTTATTTTTCTTAAGAGTTCAATTCCACTCATTCCCGGCATTTTTAGATCTGTAAGGACTATAGGAGGAGATTCTTTTGCAAACTGATCCAGCCCCTCCTTGCCGCTATATGCAGGAATAACGGTATAGCCATCACTCTTCAGTGAAATAGAAAGGACGCGAACAATCGCCTCTTCATCATCTACCAATAAAAGTTTGTCCATCTCCATTACCATCATATTTTCCTGGCAGCGGGGAAATCCAGCCTGAAGGTAGTGCCTTTGTCCGGATCACCTTCTACTCCAATGGTCCCACCATAATCTTTGATGATACCGTAACTGATGCTCATGCCCAGCCCGGTACCTTTTCCAACCTCTTTAGTGGTAAAAAAGGGCTCAAATATTTTATCCCTGATGTCTTCAGGAATCCCTGTTCCATTGTCATAAACCGTTACAACAACGTGATTGTCTTCCTGATAAGATCTGATCTTTAAGACCTTGTTCCATTCTCGATCCCATGATCTGGCTTCCTTTTCATCCAGGGCATCCATGGCATTCGTCACCAGATTGATAAAGACCTGTTCCAGTCTGTTATGATCGGCAATGATGGGAGGCAGATCTTCGGCCAGATCCAGAACTACTTCTATCATGTGTACCCTCAATTGCTGGCCCAGTATCTTGAAGACGTCGGCAATAGGGTTGTTAATATCCAAACGATCACTCTTTACCTCCGACTGCCTGGCAAAATCTTTCATATGTGTTATTGTTTGAGCTGCCCTCTGGACATTTCTCTCAATCTCTTCGGTCATAGTATACAGCTCTTTTTCTTTTATTTTCTCGCCTTTGTTAATCATTTTCTTGAAGAAATCCGAGCACACCTGAATCACATTGAGTGGCTGATTGATTTCATGGGCTATACCGGAAGCCATAGTACCCAGGGTCGCCATCTTGCTCGCCTGAATCAACTGGGCTTCTTTTTCCACATTTTCCGTTACATCCGGTGTAGTGGCTATCAAGGCGTCTTTCCCCATAAACTGAACAGAGCGGATATGGACATTCACATAAAATGGCAGACCGTCCTTCTTCTTGTGTATTCTTTTCGGGAAAGAACAGGACTCATTCAAGGAGATTCTCTTCAAACAGTTAACCAGTTCATTGTCTCTCTGATACCCGAGATCCAGGAAGGACATATTTAAAAATTCATCCCGCGAGTAACCGTAACAGTCGAGGG
>Ga0209121_10000646_pt1 | contig 36549 bp, 32 predicted proteins | sample Cruoilmetagenom3_FD_187292 | JGI IMG/M metagenome (GOLD analysis project Ga0209121, IMG submission 187292) | Oil polluted marine microbial communities from Coal Oil Point, Santa Barbara, California, USA - Sample 3 (SPAdes) (version 2) | ecosystem: Environmental > Aquatic > Marine > Oil seeps ... | reverse complement strand
CGCTTTTCGAGAGCGGCACCATCAACCACTCGGTCACCTCTCCCTGATATAAAGCTATTATGTTATTATAGTGCCATTATAGCATTGCTGGATTTGGAGATAAAAAACTAACAAAATGAGAAATTGGCTTTCTCTGGCAATAGCTATCCTGGTCGCTGTTCCTGGGTTATACCTCAGAATTGGCGGGATACATCTGGCTCCTCAGAGTGAAGCGGCGATTTTTGGCCTGGCGATTCTGGGGGCGGCCTTTCTGATTTCCTGGACTTGTGAAGTTGCTCAACTGGAGATATCTCAGTCGCTGGCTTTAGCTGTGGTAGCCATTGCGGCTGTGCTTCCCGAATATGCAGTTGATGCTTATTTTGCCTGGACAGCAGGCAGTAACCCCCAGTATATACCCTATGTTACAGCGAATATGACTGGAGCCAATCGTCTGCTCATTGGGATTGGCTGGTCTTTGGTAGCCTTGCTCTTCTGGTCAAAGAAGAGGAAGAGCATTGAAGTTGAAAAAGCACAGACAACTGAGCTTAGCTTCTTAATTTTGGCTACACTTTATTCATTTGTCATCCCTGTTAAGGGTACACTCTGTCTGGTGGATAGTTTTTTTCTGGTGAGCCTTTTCATCTTTTACATGTGGGCCAGTTCTCGGGGTGAAGTTAAGCCTCCTGAACTCACGGGACCGGCGGTGAATATAAGCCAGCTCGGTAAAGCAACCAGGTGGGCTGTCACCATCGGGCTGTTTATTTTTGCTGCCGCGGTAATTTTTGGTTCAGCCAAACCTTTCGCCGAGGGGTTAATAGGGATGGGAAGAGCCTGGGGGATTGAGGAGTTTGTTTTGGTGCAGTGGGTAGCACCTTTAGCCTCCGAAGCTCCGGAAATCATAATAGCAGTAATATTTGTGTTAAGTAATAATGGCAATGCTGCTCTGGGCACCCTGGTTTCCTCCAAGGTTAACCAGTGGACTCTACTGGTAGGAACATTACCTATAATATATAGTATTTCTTTAGGAGTGCCTGGCGCCTTGCCTCTGGACAGCCGCCAGGTGGAAGAAGTTCTCCTTACCTCGGCTCAGTCACTCTTTGCCATAAGCATTTTGGCTAAGCTAAAGCTTCCACTCGCATGGGCTGGAGCATTGTTCTTGCTTTTCATCACCCAGTTAGCCTTTCCCAATCCATTGGTGCGCTATGGATATTCCGCGTTCTATATCATCCTGGCCCTGTATTTGCTGCTCAAAGAAAAAGGGATACGAGGTAAAAGCCTTTATTTGATGGTACGGCAGAGTTTCACTGCACTCAGGTCACCCAGCAAGGATTGATAGAGTTCACATACCCGACCTGTCGAACCAGGAAACATGCCCTTGAGGCGTGCTACTTAAGGCACTATCGACATGAATATACCAGCGACCACTGAAGTGGCAATAGCACCTGCCATGTTAGGCCCCAGGGCATGCATTAGCAGGAAGTTTCTGGGGTTTGCTTTTTGCCCCTCTACTTGAGCTACTCTGGCAGCCATGGGAACGGCGGAGACGCCGGCAGCACCGATGATTGGGTTTATTTTTTCCTTCAAGAACAAGTTAGCTATTCGAGCTGCCCAAATTCCACCGGCGGTACCAAAGGCAAAAGCCACCACAGCTAGACCAATGATAGCTAAGGTATGAATATTGAGGAATACAATGGCTGGCATCAAAGCCCCAACGCAGATACCTAATAAAAAGGTCAGTACATCCACAAATACGCCACCGGCTGATGCAGCCAGTCTATCGGTGACGCCAGTAACATAAAGCAAGTTGCCAAACATCAGCATGCCGATAAGAGGCGCTGCTTTAGGGACGAATAAAGCCGAAACCACGAACACTGCTATAGGAAAGATAACCTTTTCTAAGTGAGACACCTCTCGAGTCTGGGGCTTCATATATATTTGCCGTTGCTTCTTGGGGATAAGCGCCCTTATTACAGGCGGCTGGAGTATGGGTACCAACGCCATATAAGAATAGGCTACCAGGGTAATGGGTCCCAGCAACTCAGGTGCTAAAGCCGCGGTAAGGTAAACTGTAGGTGGCCCATCAGAACCGCCGATAATACCAACACAGGCGGCCTGGCTTACAGTAAATAACCCCGTGACATAAGCGATAAGAAATACAATAAAAACGCCTAGCTGTGCTGTGGCGCCGAACAAGAAAGATATCGGGCGAGACATGGCTGGAGAGAAATCTGACATAGCTCCGACTCCAAGGAAGATAAGCAAAGGGATTAGTTCGTTCGATATCCCGAACTGATACAGCACATTTAATAATCCTATTTTCCCACTTCCCATTGCCTCTCCCAATGCTCCTATGCCACCTTGCACCATCAGTGGCATAGGGACGGCACCAGGTTCTGTCACCGGGGCGTAAATCATTAACCCACTCATGGGTATATTGACCATTATTACTCCCAAGCCTATGGGCACAAGCAAGACCGGCTCCATTTTTTTGGCCACACCAAGGTAAATAAGCCCTCCTCCGATGACCAGCATCAAGATATTGCCCCAGGTGAGTCCCCCAAAAGCCATTTCATATAAGCCAAACATCTCTTAATTTCCCTCCAAAAGAATTAAGCTCATTTCTTTGCTTTGCTTCTTCTTTGTATTACAAATCCTATCAACCAGATTACCAAACATAGAATTACGAGGACCAGGATAGTAACTCCAAAGCCACCGCCGGCAATTTTTGCTATCAAACTCCAATCTATCATCTTAGCTATTCCTTTTTTTAATTTGCTAATGGTACAATACTGCAGGAGAGATTATCAAGTAGGTGCGAGGGCTTGCTTAACTTTTTTTCGAGAATCTTCACAGCAGGGCTGGCAACTTTCTCCCAAAGTGAAAAGGCAAAGCTGGAACTACCCTTATCGAAGGCTCCAGGTATTATATTTTGAATTTAGAGCATACGATGATATATAATCCAGCAAGTAACCTGCTATGTTTCAAGAGCAGGGAGCTTGAATCCTTAAGCAGCGCATAAACGAAAATCAACAGTATTCAAAGTAAGGTGGGCAAGAGATGGATAAAGTTAGTTTGACCATTGACGGTAGAAAAATTGAAATAGAAGCAGGTGCCACGATATTGGACGCAGCACGAGAGGCAGGTATTTATATTCCCACTCTCTGTTCCCACCCTGACCTGCCTTTATCCCTTGCTGCCTGTCGTCTCTGCGTGGTAGAGGCTGTGGGTGCAGCATCACGTTTCCCCAGTTCATGTGTTACCACGGTTGCTGATGGTATGGTTGTTCGCACTAATACGCCGCAAGTTAAAGAACTGCGGCGCCACTTTCTCAAGGCTCTTCTCACTTCGCTGCCCAGTCCCAGACTTAAGCGTCCCCAACTAAAGAGACTTGCTGACTACATTGGAGTGAAAGAAGGAGACCTTCCTCCTTATGTTTCCAGAGACCTTCCCCTTGACCACGAGCAGCCCCTTTTTGAGTGGGATCACAACCGCTGTATTCTCTGTGGTCTGTGTGTCCGTGCATGTAAAGAACTGCGCAAAGTAGGAGCTATTGACTTCTGCTTCCATAATGAAAGTTGGATGGTAGGCCCTTTTCCCTCACTGCTGCTCAAGGATAATGGGTGCAGATTTTGTGGTGCTTGTGTTGAAGTTTGTCCCACTGGCGCCATTATAGATAAGGATGGCGAGTGGCCCGGTTATGAAGCTGGTGTAGCTCCCTGCACTCAGGCTTGCCCTGCTGAGATAGATGTTCCCCGCTATATCTGGCTTATCAGTCAAAAAAGATTTGCTGAGGCGGCGGCAGTCATTCGGGAAAAAGTTCCCTTCCCAGGAATCCTGGGACGGGTATGTCCTCATCCTTGTGAAGATAAGTGCCGGCGAGCTGCATTGAATCAGCCTATCTCTATAGCAGCGCTGAAGCGCGCTGCTGCTGAGCGAGATGCTCGAAGATGGCGTGCCAGTTCAAAACTTGCTGAGCCAAGCGGCAAGCGAGTTGCTATTGTAGGCTCAGGGCCAGCAGGGCTCACTGCGGGCTATTATTTAGCCAAACTTGGCCATGCGGTGGCTGTTTTTGAAAGCTTCCCAGAGCCAGGTGGCATGATGCGAGTAGGCATTCCTGAATATCGTTTGCCTCGCGAGGTACTTACGGAGGAGATTGAAGAGATTAAGAGAGTGGGAGTTGAGATATTGACTAACACCAAAGTCAAATCTGTGAGCGATCTCTTCAAGGAAGGCTATGATGCCGTCTTGCTTGCTGTCGGGACACATCGATCTTCTAAATTAGGTATTGAAGGTGAGGATAGCCCTGAGGTGAGGGAAGGCATATCCTTCCTGAGAGATGTGAACCTGGGCGAGAAGATTAAATTATCAGGACGAGTGGGGGTTATTGGAGGTGGCAATGCTGCCATAGATTCAGCACGCACGGCATTGAGAATGGGAGCTGATGAAGTGACTATTCTCTATCGGCGCTCAAGGTCGGAAATGCCGGCTGATGCTGAGCAGGTAGATGCAGCGCTGACGGAGCAAGTTAAAATTGATTTTCTTGTTGCGCCGAGGAAGATAACGAGACAGGATGGGATATTGAAAGTGGAGTGCATCCGTATGAAGTTAGGTAAAGTGGATGAAAGTGGCCGGAGGCGACCAGTGCCCATAGAAGGCAGTGAGTTTGTTGTGGAGTGCGACACTTTGCTTGTAGCCATTGGTGAAGCTCCAGATTTATCCTTCCTCGGAAAAGAAGACATGGTGCAGATGGGCAGGGGTGGAACAATAAGAGTGGATGAGGACAATTTGCGGGTGGATACCAAGGGCGTCTTTGCTGCCGGCGATGCAGTAAGTGGGCCCGCCACGGTAATTGAAGCTATTGCCATGGGAAGGAAGGCGGCTGCTTCAATTGACAAATATCTTGGTGGTAGTGGTGATATCAGCGAGAGATTAATTGATGTGAAAGAACCCAGCCCTTATCTGGGACCAGGAGATGGTTTTGCTGACCTGGGGCGTGCTCCAATGTCCTGCTTGCCTGTGGAACAGCGAATGGTACCAGCTCGAGATGGCAGTTTCCCTGAGGTAGAACTTGGCTTCACTGAGGAGATGGCGAGTGAGGAAGCAAAGCGGTGCTTGCAATGTCAGTTAAGGTTTCAAATCTCATCAATTACACCTCCCCCTTCAAAATAAAGTATTAGGAAGTGATAATGGTAACCAGCGAAGTAATCATTGATGAAGAGCAGTGCCAGGGTTGTGGTTACTGTGTACAATTCTGTCCCCGAAGTTGTATCGTAATTAGTGGGGATAAATTTAGCCCGCAGGGATATTTGTTGCCCTCTTTTGTCAAACCTGATGAGTGTAATACCTGTGGTTTTTGTGCCATGCTCTGCCCTCGAGCTGCTATTGAGGTATACCTGAATTTCGGCAGTGAGGTGCCGGCGTAAGCCAGCAGTTTTACTGAGGAGGCTATGATATGAGTGAGAGAATGTTTATTGAAGGGAATGTAGCCATCGCTTGGGGCGCAACTATGGCTGGTTGCCAGGCGTTTTTTGGTTATCCTATAACTCCCCAGAATGAAATAACAGAATGGTTTGCCCGTGAGTTTCCCAGGATGGGGAGGGTCTTTGTACAGACACAGAGTGAGCTGGGCTCGATAAACATGCTTTATGGAGCTGCGGCTACCGGGGTCAGAGCCATGACATCAAGCTCAAGCCCGGGGTGGTCTCTCATGCAGGAAACGGTATCAGATTTGATCAACGCAGAACTTCCCTGCGTAATTGTTGATGTTCAGAGGGGGGGTCCTGGAGGTGGGCCTATACGGCACGCTCAACAGGACTATTTCCAGTGCACGAGAGGTGGTGGCCATGGTGATTATCGAAATATTGTTCTCACTCCTGCTTCTTCACAGGAGTGCTGTGATTTAACGCAGCTCGCTTTCTATCTGGCTGATAAATATCGCAACCCGGTGATAGTCATGTCGGATGCTATTGTAGGGCGATTACGGGAAACGGTTGAAGTTGCGGCCATTGATTTTGGGCCCGTGCCTGCTAAGGATTGGGCAGTAGCAGGTAAGGCAAGACATAGAGATGGCAAGCGCCGTGTTGTAGACCATTGTGGGGATTTATTCGCTCGCTATTCTAGCTATCAAGCCTTGTTGCAGAGCTTGGACAAAAGAATAAAACTGATGCAGGAATCTGAGGTGCGCTATGAAGATTACAAAACTGAAGATGCCAAGATAGTCCTCGTCGCTTATGGTTACACAGCCCGGGTAGGTAAAGAAGCAGTAAATGCAGCCCGTGCTGAAGGTATCAAGGCAGGCTTAATTCGTTTGATAACTGCCTGGCCATTTCCTTACGAAGTGATTGGGCAGAAGGCTCGTCAGGGCAGTAAATTTTTAGTAGTGGAAGATTCCTTAGGACAACTGTTTGAAGATGTCAGAGTGGCTGTGCCCAGTTCTGCTGATGTTGGCCTGGTAAGCATACTTGACCGCCATATGCCTAGCGATGGAGGCATGATTCTTCCCGATAAGGTATTGGCTAAAATTAAAGAAATGCAGTGAACATGAAAGAGGCTGGAGGGTATCATGAGTGAAAAAACTGAAGTAGCAACAAGAGAGAGAGTTACGGGAAGGCCCAGGTTATTGCTTTCTAAATCAACAGTGGGTTTTATTTATTGTCCTGGGTGTCACCATCCGCTTGTAGCTCGGGCTGTCGCTGAAGTCCTGGAGGAACTGAAAGTGGATGATAAGGCTATAGGCGTCTTCGACATAGGTTGTAATTCCTTCCTGGTTGGTTTATTAGATATAGATGGTGTGCTTACTCCACATGGTCGCCCACCCGATATGGCCACGGCTGTCAAGCGTATTTACCCCGATAATGTTGTGTTTACCATGCAAGGTGATGGGGGGTTATTGTCTATCGGCGCTGATCCTTTGATGGGAGCGCTGAGCCGTGCTGAAAAAATTACCCTTATAATGCTGAATAATGCCGTTTATGGAACTACTGGAGGGCAGATGGCACCTACCAGTTTAGCGGGGCAGATAACCACAACTACTCCCGAGGGGCGGGATGTGAGCAAAACTGGTTTTCCGATTCATGCTGCTGAGATGATAGCTACCTTTAAAGGTACTGCTTATTCGGCCCGTGGTGCTGTCAATAACCCCTATAATTATGAGCGTACCAGAGAGTATTTGAAGACTGCTTTCCAAAAACAGATGAGCAATGTTGGTTTAAGCTTTGTTGAGGTTATTTGTGATTGCCCATCCAACTGGCATCTATCACCTGCAGATTCCCTGAAATGGATAGAGGAAAAGATGATACCCGAATTCCCTCTGGGCGAATTTAAGAATGTGGATAAAATTGAATAGTGTTTTCAAGGGGGATCATCATGGAGCAGAAAATAGCTACAAAAGGTGAAGTAATAATAACTGGGCTTGGTGGTGCTGGTGTGCTTACTGCAGGCACCCTGTTAGCTGAAGCAGTCACTGAGAAATATAAGAATGTAAGCTGGTTTCCTTCTTATGCCATATCTAAACGTGGTGGCTTCTGCGAATGCACCGTTGTCTTTTCTGATGATGAAATTGCGTCTCCTTTGCTATCCCGGGCTGAAGGGATAATCGTTGCTGAATCAGCCCAATTTAAGGATTTTGAGAAGAGAGTTCGTCCTGGTGGGACAATGGTGGTTGAGAAGGCTGGATTACAGGACAAAGCAGGAAGCGAAGATATCAAGGTAATTGAAATTCCAGCTATTGAAACAGCAATTAATATCAGCGGCACCAGCCAGGGTGCTAACCTCATCTTGCTGGGAGCTTTTATTGAGGCGACCAAAATGGTCTCTCCTGAGCTCATTAAACAGCAGATTGGGAAAACATTTGCAGGTAAGGAAAAGGCGCTTAAAGGTAATATGAAGGCCTTTGAGGAAGGACGCAAGCTGTTTCACAGCTCTGAGCAGCAATCCAGGTGAGTGCATCGAGAAATGTGTCACTGCCTCAAAAAATCAGGTGGGATAAATGGCTGAGATGATTGCGGTTCTTGGCGCTGGTAATGGAGGCTGCGCTATTGCTGCCCATCTGGCGCTGCAGGGACACAAAGTCAACTTATATGAGATTCCAGAGCTGGCAGAAAATTTCAAGCCTCTCCCGGAAAAGAAAGAAATAGTTATCAGAGGCAAGGCTGAAAATGGAGTTGCCAGGCTAAATACAGCAACGACCGATATCAAAGAGGCTGTCAGTGAGGTTGAGACCATTATTGTCACAGTTCCCGCCTTCGGGTATCAACATATTGCCGAATTACTTGCTCCGGTGCTTGTCGATGGTCAACTGGTGGCCTTCATCCCCGGCGCTTTTGCCACAATATATTGTCTGGAGGAGATGCATAAACGAGGGATTGAGGCTGAGGTAACTTTTGCTGAATCGGCGACTCTTCCTTATGCTGCCAGATTGACATCAAGAAATGAGGTTAGTATCGCCGGCACTGCCCTTTTACTTCCGGTTGGTGTATTTCCAGCCAGGAAAGCCGAGCCCGTGCTTAAGAAACTGAAGGAATATTACCCTGTGATTACAGGCAGCCGGGATATCCTTGATGTGGCCTTGAACAACCTTAATCCGGTGACACATCCAGCACCAGTCATCTTGAGCACAAGTTCGATAGAGAGAGAAAAGGATTTCTATCTATACCGTGATGGCATCACCGATGGAGTGAAGAAAGTGATGCTGGCCATGGATAAAGAACGCATAGCAGTGAGGAAGGCTTGTGGCATTGATACGCCACATTATGGATACCATCAATTGGAGCCGTTTGAGGTATTTGAGGATTATTTTGGCAAGGGAAGCCTTGTGGAAACAGGATATAAACTTAAAGGTCCTTCCAGCATAAAAGACAGGTATGTTACTGATGATGTCCCTTATGGTCTTGTCTTCTACTCTACAGTAGGCAAGAAGGTGGGCGTTGAGACACCTGTTTGCGATGCGATTATCGATCTTGCTTCCGTAATTAACGGAGAAAATTATTGGGAGAGCAGTGCTAATATCGAGAAGATGTTTATTGGTGACTGGAGCATAGACAAACTGACTCGGTTCCTTTTTGAAGGCAAATAGGATACTGAAAGGAATAGGGAACTGTCTGTTGATATGGGCTAGTTTTCAGTTAATTTCAATTTAAGGAGGTGTTTAATATTATGATTTCATCTAATTCTTCTAAAGAAGTGGAGAAATTCATCCTGCCTCATCTGGCTGCCATGGGTAGTTATGCTCCACCAAAGCCGGTAGAGACTAAGGGGCCTGTGCGCCGCATGATTAAGATGAATGCCAACGAAAATCCCTATGGGTGTTCACCAAAGGTGCTGCATGCCTTGGGCAACTGCGACTTTTTGAATCTCTACCCCGATGCCATGCAAACGGGACTTCGCCAGCAATTGCAGGAGTACACTGGAATCGATGCTGAACATATTGTGGCTACCTGTGGTGGTGCCGAAGTAATCGATCTGATTTTACGACTATTTGTTGGGCCCGGCGACGAAGTGATAAATTGCGAGCCCACCTTTGATTATTTCCGTTTCCGAACGGAAATATGCGGTGGCACCTCGGTCCAGGTGCTTAGAGATGAAAATTTCGCCGTTGATGTGAATGCAGTAAAAGCAGCCATAGGCGGACGAACCAAGTTGATAATTATAAACAATCCCAATAACCCCACGGGAAACATAACTCCCCAAAAAGACATACTGGAACTGGTGGACATGGGGCTGCCGATATTAGTGGATGAAGCCTACTATGAATTTAGTGGTGAAACTGTGGCTCCTTTGGTCGGCCAGTATGAAAATTTGATGGTACTGCGTACCTTGAGTAAATGGGCCGGGCTGGCTGGACTCAGAGTTGGCTATGGCATTTTCCCAACTAAAATCGCCAATTATCTGTTGAAAACCAAGCCTCCTTTCAATGTAAGCGCCGCTACTCTGGTTGCTGTGCGAGAGTCACTGGCTGACCGCGATCACCTGATGAATACAGTGAAGACTCTGATTGCTGAGAGAGAAAGACTCATTCGAGAATTAGGCAGGATGAATTTCTTAAAACCTTTTCCCTCGCATGCTAATTATATTCTATGCGGGGTTCTAAAAAGCACTGCCAGCGAAATACGGCAAAGATTGGAAGATAAAGGTATCCTTATTCGAACTTATTATACAGAGCTTTTGAAGAACTATATCCGCCCCAGCGTGGGTAAACCGGAGCAGAATGATGCCTTAATCAAGGCGCTTAAGGAAATAGGAGAGGAAATAGAGGGTTGAAGTCTTATCACTTCCTTGTTTGTAGTGTGGGTAGTATAATTGAAGATGAGTGAGAGTAGATGAGCTCGAGCTTAGAGAATGGTGATGAATGAACGATTGTTTAATGAGATGAAACACAAGAGGGAAGGAGGCAAAAATGTAGTGAGCATTTGGCAACAAAGGGAGTTCAAGTTTTAAAGGAGGATTGAAGTGAGAAAGAAAGGACTGCGAGCAACAGTTATCAGTATCAGCTTAATACTGGCTTTGGCGGTAGCTTTACCTTTAGCGGGTGGTTGTGCCCCAAAGCAAGAGGTATACAAAATTGGCATAACCCAGATAGTTACCCACCCGGCACTGGATGCTATACGTGGTGGTTTCATCAAGGGCATGGCTGATGAAGGGTTCGTTGAGGGAGAAAATGTAGAATATGACTTCCTTAACCCTGAAGGCGATATGTCAACGGCCAAGACGATCGCCGACAAGTTTGTTTCGGAGCCGAAGGACTTGATTGTTCCTATAACCACACCTTGTACGCAGGCGTGCTACGCTGCTGTTGAGGGCACTGATATACCCATCGTCTTTGCTGCCGTTACTGACCCGGTATTGGCCGGCCTGGTTGAATCCTGGGAACATCCTTGCGCTGCCGGCGTTCATATAACTGGGGTCAGTGATTATGTGCCTGTCAAGCCACAGCTAGAGATAATTAAGGAGATATGCCCTGATGCCAAGGTGATAGGTTTAATCTATAACGCTGGTGACGAGAGTAATCTCAAGACGGTGAATGAGATGAAGAAATTAGCACCAGAATTTGGACTTGAGGTAATTGAGGCTAATGTAGCTACAACTGCTGATACACATAGCGCAGCCATGTCATTGGTTGGTAGAGCTGACATTGCGTGGTCACCTATGTGCAATACCACGGTAGCTGGTCTTGAAGGAGTTTTATCGGTTTGTGAAGAGCATCATATACCATACTTCCCACCAGATCCTGACTCTGTTAAGAGAGGCGGAATTGCTTCTATTTATTACTCCAATGAAGAATTAGGTGAAATAGCTGGCAGGAAAGCAGCCAAGGTGCTGAGGGGTGAAGACCCATGTAACATACCCGTTACTACTTTCGAGACTGTAAGAATAACTTTGAACCCGGCGGCAGCAGAGAGAATGGGAGTAACCATCCCTCAATCTCTTCTGGATAAGGCTTATGAGGTAGTAGGGAAATAAACCGGAGAATTTATAGTTAATTAAGGCTTTACTGGAACTATGGTAATAAGACTCGAGTCTTATAGAGCTCGGGTGCCTGTGCCGGTTGTTACAACAATGGGTATGGTGATATGAGGTCAGTTTGTGCTGTTCTAGTTTGGCAAAAGTGATGTATTATTGACTGCCATAAGCAGTATTGTTATTAGCTCGGTCTCGGATACCCTGGTCTATGTCCTGGTTGCCATAGGTGTCTTTATAACGCTTCGTGTGCTTAATTTTCCCGATCTTACTGTAGATGGCAGCTTTGTTACCGGCGGTTCCATCGCCGCGCTTATGATTGCTGCCGGTTGTAACCCTTTCCTGGCTACTGTGGCTGCTATTGCGGGTGGTTTCATCTGTGGTTTGATAACCGGGTTACTGAATACCAAGCTGCGGATAACTGCTCTCCTTGCCGGCATTCTGATGATGGTTGGTCTGTATTCGGTAAATCTGATGATTATGGGGAGGCCGAATATCCCACTTCTTCGGGACGTAACCATCTTTGTTAGTATGGCTTCTTTCTTTGGAGTTGTCAAAAGCAGCATGCTGGTTATTGTTGTTCTCGCTGTGGTAAGCGTTATCTGTATCATGGCGCTGAACTGGTTTCTGCGTACTGAGACTGGCTTGGCCCTGAGAGTAAGTGGTGATAATGAGCAGATGCTGAGAAATCTTGGGGTAGATACTGATAAGAATATATTGCTGGGCTGTGCTATCTCCAATGCTCTGGTTGGGCTTTCTGGCGCTCTGGTTGCTCAGCGGCAGGGATTTTGCGATGTCAATATGGGCATTGGCATGATTGTACTGGGCCTGGCATGTGTGATACTCGGTGAGGCGCTGCTTCGCCCCCGTGGCGTGACTTCAATGTTGCTGGCAGCGCTGCTGGGCACATTCATCTATCGCTTATTTATAGTTGTTGCCCTCAGAGTTGGTTTGCCTCCGGGAGATTTGAAATTAATCACGGCAGTGCTGGTAGTCTTAGCTCTGGGGATTCCCTATATTCAGAAGATGATACGCCATGAATGGATGCCACCTGCACCTCGATTTTGATGGGGTATGTTGTAATGAGGCAAAATAAGAGTTTGCTGCGGCTTAAAGAAATAACCAAGATATTCTCCAAAGGTACTATAGACGAGGTTACCGCTCTGGATAATATTAGCCTGGATGCCAATCCCCAGGACTATGTTACCATCATTGGCAGTAATGGCGCTGGGAAAACAACTATGCTTAATGTTGTTGCTGGTGTTTTCCCTCCAGAGAGGGGTGGCAGTGTTATTGTCAATGGTACTGATATTACCAATCTGCCGGAGTATAAGCATGCTACCTATGTTGGCCGGGTATACCAGAACCCTAATATAGGCACTGCCGGCAAGATGACCATAGAGGAGAATCTAGCTCTGGCTGTGCTCAGAGGGCAGCCAAGAGGGTTAAAGAGGGCTATCAATAACCAGCGCAGGGAGCAATTTCGCGCTGCCTTAGCTCCGCTGGGACTGGGATTAGAAGACAGGCTAAATACGCTGGCAGGCACCCTTTCCAGTGGACAAAGGCAGGGGCTAGCTCTGGTGATGGCTACCATAAGTAAGCCAGCATTGCTGCTGCTTGATGAGCATATCGCCAATTTGGATCCCAGGACCGCTCAGACCGTGCTTGGGTTAACGGATATGATTGTGGAGCAGGAAAAAATGACCACGATTATGGTTACCCACAATATGGAGATTGCCATGCGCTATGGGAACAGGCTGCTCATGATGCATAAAGGCAGGGTCATAGTGGATATAGGGCAGGAAAAGAAACAAAGCCTTGCCATCAATGATTTAGTAACTGCCTTTGAGCGGGCTGCTGGTGAGCAGCTTGCTGATGAGAGCATTCTGCTTAGCCATCCTGGTGGCTAGGGTATTTTGGGTGTTGGGGAGATGGAGTGTATCACTGACCTGAGCTCCTATATTGTTGTAGCTAATCCTGCCGGGTTAAACAGAAACTGTGTAATTGTAGATGAGCAAGCCTTAGACATTGAATAGAATGGTGACTATATCGCCATCATGGATAGCGTACTCTTTTCCTTCCACTCGGAGCAATCCTTTTTTTCGTGCTTCAGCCAAATGGCCGCATTCCTCTAGGTCATGGTAGCTGATTACCTCAGCGCGGATAAATCCTCTCTCCATGTCTGAGTGAATCTTTCCTGCTGCCTTAAAGGCAGTGGTGCCCTGGGGAATAGTCCAGGCTTTTAATTCAGCAGAAGCCGTGGTAAAGAAGGAGATGAGCTTCAGAAGATGATAAGAAAGGTCGATAACCTGGTTGAGTGCTGGTGCAGACAATCCCATGGCCTGACGAAATTCTGCCGCTTCAGCTTCACTGAGTTGCGTCAGCTCCATTTCCAGCTTGCCACAAAGAGCTACCACGCTGAATTGAGGGCAAAGAGAGCTTATTTTGTCTTCCAGTTGAGAAGCTTGTGGTATTTGCCCTTCACCTATGTTGAGGATGAGAAGCATGGGCTTGGCGGTGAGAAACTGGTAATTAGTTAGAGCCTTAAGCTCCTCTTTGCCGAGTTCTTGCTGCCTTATTGGTGTCTCATTTTCCAAGGCTGCCTTGATCTTTTGCAGCAGGAGTTGCTCTTTGTGGTACAAATCGCGCTCCGATGCTTTGGCTCCCTTCAAGCTCTTCTCCAATTTGTCCAGTCTTCTATCGATGATAGCCAGATCAGAAAAGGCGAGTTCTAAATCCATAGTTGTTATGTCCCGCTCTGGGTCTATGCTTCCCTCAAGATGGGGAAGGTTTTCATCTTCGAAGGTTCGCACCACCTGAAGCAAAGCATCGGCGGTGGACAGGTAGTTCAACAACTCTCCCTTTATTTCCCCATGGGTATCAATGCTCTTAGGTGAGCCAGCGATATCAACATAGTTCACCTCTGCCGGGGTTGTCTTCTTTGGCTGGAAGATATTTTCCAGCTTCAATAGCCTGGCATCTGTGACCCGGGCTATGCCTATGTTTGGAGTCAGCGAAGAGGAGTAGGGGCTGACCTCAGCTTCGCCCCTGGTCAAGGCATTAAAGATGGTTGTTTTGCCACTCTTTGGCAGCCCGATAATGGCGATTTTCACGCTCATATACTAACATATTTTGTTTTTGCGCTCTTGTCAGGAAAATTTGGTGCTGTGTTAGAATAGGCAAGCGATGCTTTATATTCTGCATGGTGAGGATGACTTCTCTCTTCATCAGGCTCTGGAGCGAATTAAGGCTGGCCTGGGGAACCCGGATATGCTGTCGGTTAATACCACCAGGCTGGAGGGCGAGCATTTAACTTTAAGTGAGCTCAAAGACAATTGCAATGTTGTCCCTTTCTTATGTCCGCATCGTCTGATTATAATTAAAGGCTTGCTGGGGCGTTTTGAGCCTGGGGGAAAAAGAACACGGTCGTATAAGAGTGCCCCCAGGTCAAAAAAGGAGCTGGGAGAATGGCAGGACTTGGTCACCTGTATTCAACAGATGCCGGCAAGCACTGTGTTGGTGCTGGTTGATGTCACTGTAAAGAAGTCTAATCCCTTGTTTCAAAAGATTTCACCATTAGCCGAAGTGGAACCCTTCCGTTTGCTGCGTGGTGATAACTTGAAAAACTGGATTCAGAAGCAGGTAAACCGTGAAGGTGGCGAAATCGCTCCTGAGGCAATAGACTTGCTTGCTGACCTTATCGGTGGGAACTTGTGGACAATGAATAATGAAATCCAGAAATTGCTTCTGTATAGTCAGGGTCGCCCTATTGATAAACAAGATGTCGCACGGTTGGTAAGCCATGCTCGAGAAGCGAATATTTTTGCTTTGGTGGATGCAGTAGTAGAGGGGAAAACCCGGAGAGCTCAGGGAGTGCTGCATCAATTGTATCAGGATGGTGATTCCTCAACTCATATTTTAGCTATGGTGACCAGACAATTCCGCTTGATAGCTCTGGTGAAGGATATGAAGCCGGAATTATCTATCTGGCAAATTCAGAAGAAGTTGGGCTTGTCATTAGATTATGCCGTGGAGAAAACGCTGGCTCAGGCCAGGTTCTACACTCTTGAAGATATCAGGCAAGCTTATAATAAGCTTCTGGAAACTGATTTAGCCATCAAAACTCGATGCTATGATGACCAACTGGCGCTTGAGCTTCTGGTAACTGACCTCAGCGCCTCTCGAACTTAAGGGGACTCGGCCCTGGCATTTAGTTTTTTGATGACGGTTGATTTCTCCTCATGTCAGGAGGGCTGTTGCCGAAGTATATTTTAGTGTGAGGCCAGGGAATCTCGATTCCTTCCTTGTCAAAGGTTTTCTTGATGCGGAGGCGTAGTCCTCCCATTACATCCCACTGACGCATGGGCTTGACATCTCCCAATATCTTGATTTCAATGCCAGAATCTCCCAGCTTATCCACCCTGAGCACCTTTGGCGTGGTGATAAAGTCATTTTTCCACTTTGGGTCTTCAGCCATTTCCTGACAAACTCTGTTTATTACTTCGAATACATGGTCGAGGTTTTCTCCATAGCCTACGGAAACATTTAAATTTACCCGGGCATATTTCTTGGTCAAATTGCTTGCTGTTTTTATTTCTCCATTGGATATGGAGTGGACTGTGCCATCGAAATCTCTGAGGACAGTGCGGCGCAATCCTGTTTCTTCAACCAGACCACCGATGCCAGCAACATTGACTACATCGCCTACTCTATATTGATCCTCTAATAGGACAAAGATGCCGGCGATTATGTCCCTGATTAAACTCTGGGCGCCGAAGCTAACAGCAAGACCAACAATGCCAAGCCCTGCCAATGCTGCGGCGATATTCACGCCGAACTCCGGCAGTATAGTAAAAATGACGATAATAACAATGATAACTGTGCCAATGTTAACTAAAACTGAAGATAAGGTATGGGCTCTTTTCTCTACTTCTGCCTTGGGTTCGCCTTTCATTCTTTGTGAGACGACTTTTCGGATGAGGGGTGGCACGAGGTGGCGCATGAGAAAGTACAGGACAAGGGCAATGATAACGCTGATTAAAATACTGATCCCGCTAGCCTTTAACCATTCCATGCTGAATATCTGGGTTTTGCTTAGTTCAGGCATGTTTGTTCCTCAAAACTTGTCGCCTTTTGGGCTATCAAGATGTTTACCAATTATCCTTTGCTTCACAGCAGAGCTTATGATAGCATAAGTGGAGTTGGCTATCAATTGATGATAGAGAAAAGCGTGCTATTAGCCAAGCATACCAGCAAGGTTGATTCTTTAAAATTAAGGAATGTTAAGTGACTGCTGATGAACTGAGGCAAACCTTTCTAAAGTTTTTTGAAGACAGGGGGCATAAACTCGTTCCCAGTTCTCCTCTGGTTCCCTATCGAGACCCTACTCTCTTGCTGACCAGCGCTGGCATGGTGCAGTTTAAGCCCTATTTTATAGGTTTGGAGGTGCCCCCAGCCCCGAGGTTAGTTTCCTGTCAGAAGTGCTTTCGCACCACTGATATTGATTCAGCAGGTGATAGCAAGCACCTTACCTTTTTTGAGATGCTGGGCAATTTCAGCGTTGGTGACTATTTTAAGAAAGAGGCTATTTCCTGGTCCTGGGAGTTTGTTACCCAGCACTTGAAGCTGCCAAGAGAACGCCTCTGGATAACAATTTACCTGGATGATGACGAGGCTTTTAACTATTGGCGGGCACTTGGGATTCCTGGAGAGCGAATACTGCGCTTTGGTGAAGAGGATAATTTTTGGGGCCCTGCTGGTGATTCCGGGCCCTGTGGCCCTTGCAGTGAAATCCATTATGACCTGGGTGAAGAATTTGGCTGTGGTAGAGTTGATTGTAAGCCCAACTGCGACTGTGGGCGTTTCTCGGAGATATGGAATCTGGTGTTCACTCAGTACAATCAAGATGTTGATGGGAAGCGTACTCCCTTACCCAAACCGAATATCGATACTGGAATGGGTCTGGAGAGAACTCTGGCGGCTATTCAGGGTAAGGCTTCTCCTTATGAAACCGGTTTATTTTCTTCTTTAATAGGGCGAGTTTGTAGTTTAACCGCTAAGAAATATGGTCAAGATGAGAATATTGACCGGGCGATGCGAGTCATTGTTGAACATGGGCGTGGCAGCGCTTTCCTTATCGCTGACGGCGTTATGCCTTCCAACGAAGGGAGGGGCTATATTTTGAGACGTATATTACGCCGTGCCTCGCTCTTTGGCAGGAAATTGGGATTGAATGAGCCTTTCCTGGGTGAAATTGCAGAGCTCGCCATTGGTGAGATGAAGCATGTATATCCTGAGCTCGAGGCTAACCAGGCTATAATCACAGAAGTTGTCCAGATAGAAGAAAATAGGTTTGCTGCTACACTGGAGGCAGGGCTTGCACTGGTGGAAAACTTAATTAGTGAGGCTCTCGAAGAAAAGCGAAATTATCTTGGGGGAAAAGAAGTATTCCGGCTTTATGATACCTATGGTTTTCCCAGAGAGCTGACCGCTGAAATGGCGAGGGAAAAAGGTCTTTCTATAGATTCAGAGGGCTTCGAGGCTGAATTGGAAAGACAGCGAGAGAAAGCTAGAGCAGTAACCAAGATGGGATCAGTTGGTGTTGATGTCATTTTAGCTCCACCGAGTGCTGCTACTAAGTTTATTGGCTATGAAATGACCACATCTCAGTCCAGAGTTCTTGCATTAAGAGTTGCCGGGCAATCAGTGGAAGCTGCTTCCGAGAAAGATAAAGTTGACATAATACTCGATAAGACCCCGTTCTATGCTGAAATGGGAGGCCAAGTTGGTGATAGAGGGGAGGTCGGTGGTGATAAAGGCAGAGCAGTTATTACAAATACTGTTAGAAGTTCTTCAGATGTGATAATTCATCAGGGTAAGCTTGTTGAGGGAAAAATTTCTGTTGATGATGAAGTAGAGGCCAAGGTTGATTTTCCTCGCCGTCTTGACATTGCGCGTAACCACACAGCTACCCATCTGCTCCAGGCTGCTTTAAGGCAGATGTTGGTGGGCAGCCATATTCAGCAAAGAGGCTCGCTGGTGGAGGCTGAGAGGCTCAGGTTTGATTTCCCTCAGATGCTGCCTTTATCTGGGGAGGAGTTGAGCGAAATTCAGCGCTGGGTCAATGAAAGAATCCGCCAGAACCTGGTGGTAAAAACGGAAGTGATTCCTTATGATGAGGCTATTGCTGGTGGTGCCACCGCTTTGTTTGAGGAAAAGTATGGTGAAATGGTTCGAGTGGTGGAAATTGGCGAACCAGCGATAAGCAAGGAACTCTGTGGCGGCACTCATGTGAAGGCAGCAGGAGAAATTGGTCTCTTCCTGATAACCAGTGAAGGCAGTATTGGCACAGGGTTGCGCCGCATTGAGGCAGTAAGCGGCAGAGCTGCGGAATCCTTGATAGCCAGTCGCTTCTCTGACCTGCAGAGTATAGCTGCTGATGTTGAGGCTCCCATTGAGAGAATTCCTGAAAAGATAAAAGCGCTTTTTGCTGATTTGGAGAAAGAGCGCAAACATGCACTATTGTTGGAAAGGGAACTATCTCGTAGGATTATAGACTCCTTACTTGAAGAGGTGGAAGAGATAGATGGAGTAACTGTCTTAACTGCCAGGGTGCCGCCTGTGACTGCTCCTGTTCTCCGAGAAATGGGGGATGTGCTGCGAGATAAGTTAAAGAGTGGCATAATAGTTTTAAGTGCGGTTTATACTGGCAAACCATATTTTTTGGCTATGGTGACTCCTGACCTGGTGGCCCGGGGATTTCATGGCGGCGATATTATCCGTGAGGCAACCAGAGTTACTGGTGGGGGAGGTGGTGGTAAAGCAGAGATGGCTCAGGGAGGTGGTAAGGATCCATCCAGAGTTGATGAGGCCTTGAAGGCAGTTAAAGGTATTATTGCTCGCCAGGTCTCCTCTCTTTGATGAAGGATAACCGGCGTCTGTTAAAAATGCGCAGTTTGGGACTTGATGTTGGAGATAAGAGAATCGGGGTGGCTTTAAGCGACCCTGAGGGGGTGATAGCGTTTTCTCTCACGACAATTGCCGCTGCTGACAGAAATGCAGCTATAGAAAATATTATCCAGCTTGCAGAGCAATATGAAACCCAACATATTGTGGTTGGTTTGCCTCTTTGTCTGGATGGAAAGCTGGGAACACAGGCTGAAAAAGTGATGTCCTTCGCCGATGAATTGTCATCACAGGCGAAGCTGGGCAATCTCAGCCAGGTGAATATTCAGCTATGGGATGAACGGCTTTCCACAATAGCCGCTGAACGCTTGCTCATTGAGGCTCAAGATGGCGGCAACAAACCAAAATCTGCCATAAAAAAGAAAATTTCAAGCAAAAAACGCGATTCTCCACGAAATGGAGTAGATGCCATGGCAGCAGCCTTCATCCTCCAGGGTTTCCTCGACAGCTTGAGATAAAAAAGCAATGCCAGAGTTTGTAGGCCTTATTGGCTATCCCTTGAGACATTCTCTTTCTCCTCGCTTTCAACAGGCGGCTCTGGACTATTATGGCCTTGATATTTGCTATCAAGCCTGGGAAACAGCTCCCGAGGAGCTTGAGATAACAATAGCCAGGCTGAAGGAGCCACAAAATTTGGGTGCTAATGTGACTGTCCCTTATAAGGAAGCCGTTTTACCTCTACTGGATCAAGTTGATAGGCTGGCGAGTTTGATTGGGGCGGTAAACACAATAGTTAACAGGAATGGCAGTCTCTGGGGTTACAATACTGATGCCCATGGTTTTATGAAAGCGCTCACAAAGCAGGGTGATTTTGAAGCTGACGGCAAAAAAGTGGCTATTCTGGGGGCTGGTGGTGTGGCCAGGGCAGTGGGTTTTGCTCTGGTGAAGGGTAAGGCAGCCTCTCTTCTCATCGCCAATCGAACTCTGGAACGAAGCCAGGCACTGGCTGGCAGCCTGAGACACTATATATCTCAATCTGAATTGGAGACCGAAGTCAGAGTATTGACATGGCCAAGTCTGGCCTCCAGCAAAGTTTTCTATGATTGTAACCTTGTGGTTAACTGCACCACTATAGGGATGAAATATGGTTCTTTGGAAGGGCAATCGCCTCTCAGCATAGATGTGATTCCTGAAAGGATATTGGTCTACGACTTGATATATAATCCCTATCCCACACCTTTGCTGCACCTGGCTCGAGAGGCTGGAGCCAATATACTTGGTGGCCTGCCTATGTTAGTATATCAAGGAGCTGCCTCCTTTGAGCTGTGGACGGGGGAAAAAGCTCCAATTGACATAATGTATAACAAGGCTGAAGAAATGCTACTGGGAGGTGAAAGATGAAAGGTAAGAAAACAGCTCTCGTTGTTCTGGTGCTATTGCTGTTTGCGATGATTTTATTTCCCATGGCTTGTATATCAGTGCCAGGGAGAGATAAAGTTGCCGTGATTCCTCTTTCCGGGACTATCACAGCTGGAAGCAGTTTCTTTAGCTCTACAATTACACCAGAAGTGGTAAAGGAGCAGCTGGATAGGGCAGAGAGAGATAGGGTGGTGAAGGCAGTTGTTCTTCGTATAGAAAGCCCTGGTGGGGTAGTAGCGCCCTGTCAGGAAATTTTAGAAGAAATAGAGAAGGTTAAGCAATCAAAACCTATTGTGGTCAGTATGGGAGAGCAAGCTACCTCTGGCGGCTATTATATCTCATGCAAAGCAGATAAAATTGTAGCGTTGCCAGGCACATTAACCGGGAGCATTGGTGTTATTGCCGAAATACCTAATGTCCAGGGGCTTTATGAAAAATTGGGTATCCAGATGCAAATCTTTAAAGGTGGCAAGTATAAAGATATGTACGCTGGGCTGAGAGAGCTAACTCCTGAAGAACGGGAGATAATGCAGGAAATGGTTGATGTATACTATGAACAATTTGTTGCTGTTGTAGCTGAAGGCAGGGGATTAAGCACAGAACAGGTAAGGAATTTAGCTACAGGACAGATTTATACTGGTGTTGAGGCTAAAGAGCTGGGCTTAGTTGATGAATTGGGCGGCGTGGACACTGCCATAAATTTAGCAGCACAACTGGCTGGTGTGGTGTCTCCTGAAGTGGAATATTACCAGCAAGCGAGGCCGTCATTGAGATCGCTCTTGGGATTGGCTGATATCGCCCGATTGAGATTGTTAGGGTTGAGCGGGCAGGATATTATTCTGCTGCAAATCCTGAGTAATGCGTATCCTCAGCCTCAATATTTATATCAGAGCTAATGGGGCAATTTCGCTTTATCACCGCTGGCGAATCACACGGGAAAGGTTTGACCGCCATAGTTGAAGGCTTGGTGGCTGGGCTCCCCTTAGATGTGGAGTACATCAATAAGGAGTTAAAACGGCGCCAAGGCGGCTATGGGCGCAGCTCTCGCATGCAGTTAGAAGAAGATAAAGCTGAGATTACCTCGGGAATTTATCGTGGGCTTACAACTGGCAATCCCATCGCGATTTTTATCTCCAACCGGGATTGGCGTGAGGCTGAGCCGGTAACTTGCCCCCGTCCTGGACATGCTGACCTTGCAGGAGTGACCAAATATGGCCTTAAAGATATTAGGCCGATAATGGAAAGAGCCAGCGCCCGTGAGACCGCGGCCAGGGTGGCGGTGGGAGCACTGGCGAAAAGATTTCTGGAGGAATTTGACATCACCATTCATAGCCACACAGTAGCTATTGGTGGCGTCAAAATTTCATGGCAGGATAGTATGAACTCTATAGACTGGCAGCGGGTTGAAGATTCCCCTGTTCGCTGTGTTGCCTCTGATATAACGCAAAAGATGATAGCGGTTATTGATGAAGCTAAAGCTGGTGGAGATACATTAGGTGGTGTCTTTAAAATCATTGCCCATGGTGTGCCCATTGGCCTGGGAAGCCATGCTCACTGGGAGCGCCGACTCGATGGCAGAATTGCCCAGGCAGTGATGAGCATCAATGGTGTGAAGGGAGTGGAGATTGGCTCTGGATTTGCTCTGGCCGCTCTTAAGGGCTCAGAGGCTCATGATGTTATCGAGCCCAATCCCTGTAGCGGAGCGAAGGGTCTGCCATGGCGTCGCCTCGGCAACCATGCTGGTGGCGTAGAAGGTGGTATAAGCAATGGTGAAGATATGGTGATCAAAGCGGTGGTCAAGCCCATCGCTACTCTGGCTAAGCCGTTACCTTCCTTAGACCTTCGTACTGAGAAGGTAGTCGAAGCTCACTATGAGCGCAGTGATATTTGTGTTGTCCCTGCTGCTGGGGTAATTGCCGAGGCAATGCTGGCTATTATCCTGGCTGATGCCTGTCTGGAGAAATTTGGTGGAGATAATTTGAAAGAAACCCTGGCAAATTACCATAGTTACTTGGGCGGTATCTCTCTATGGAAATAGATGAGGATATTATCATCGCGGGGTTCTCTGGCACAGGTAAATCGCATGTAGCCAGGGAGGTAGCACAGCGCCTGAATTGGCATTTTATTGATACTGATAATGAGGTAAGCCAGCTTGCGGGCAAGTCAATCGCCGAGATTTTCCAACAGGATGGTGAAGGCAAATTCAGAGAACTGGAGCGTCACATTATCGAGAAAGCTTGCCAGCAGAAACAAGCAGTTATCGCACTTGGTGGTGGCGCTATCGTTGATCCTCGAAACTATAAACTGCTTGCCCGAAGCGGAGCTATTATCTGTCTTGAAGCTGAACCGGAAACAATCTATCAACGTTTATTCAATGAGAAGGCTTATGGTGTTGAAGCTGAAGTGCGTCCTCTTTTGAGTGATGAAAACCCTCTGGAGCGTATCAGGGAGCTTAAAGCCTCAAGGCAGCATTATTACGATGATGCTGACTGGACGATTCATACTGACCATCTGAATATCAATCAGGTGGCTGGTGAGGTGATCAGGGTTTGGAAGTTGCTTGGGCATCGTGCATCCCATAGTCACGGGGCCAAAGCTGGCAGTGATATAGATGAAGATATCGCTTCCTGGGTAGAGACTCCCATTCAAAGCTATCCCCTTTTTGTTGGTTATGGCTTACTGGATAAACTTGGAGCAAAAATGAAGCAGGCTGGTTTATCGGGCACAGCCATCGTGGTAAGCGATGAAAATGTATTCTCTTTCTATGGCAGCAGAGTTGAGGGAATCTTGAAAGATGCTGGTTTTGCTGTCAACGCCTTTGTGGTGCCGCCGGGTGAAACAAGCAAGAGTATGAATGCTGTTATCACTATCTATGATTTCATGGTTGGGCACCGTGTAGAGCGAAATGACATCATCGTTGCTCTAGGTGGTGGCATGGTAGGAGATTTGGCAGGTTTTGTCGCGGCTACTTTCCTGCGAGGCATCTCCTGGGTGCAGGTGCCCACCAGTTTGTTGGCTATGGTTGATGCCAGCATTGGAGGCAAGGTGGGGGTGAATCATCCTCAGGGGAAAAACGTTATCGGGGCTTTTTATCAGCCCAGCCTGGTTTTGGCGGACTGCCAGACTTTGACTACTCTGCCGCAGCGAGAACTAATTTCAGGGTGGGCTGAAGTTATCAAACATGGCTTGATCCTGGATAGAAGTTTTGTTGAATTCCTGGAAGCTAACGCTGAAAGGATAAGACAGGAAAGAGCTCTGCTCACTCAAGCTGTTGCCCGCAGTGCTGCTATCAAGGCGCTGGTTGTCAACGAGGATGAAAAAGAGAAGGGGAAACGTATTCTGTTGAACTATGGGCATACTATCGCTCATGGACTGGAGGCGGCCACTCAATATGAATGTTTTCTGCACGGCGAGGCAGTAGCTATTGGCATGGTGGGGGCAGCCAGGATAGCTGAAAAGCTGGGGCTTTTATCCTCGAATGTGGTCCAGCGGCAGCAGGTGCTCCTGGAAAGATTTAATCTGCCAGTGAGCTTTTCCCACATAGACTTGAGCAAAGTGATGAAGGCTATGGAGTTGGATAAAAAGACCAGAGAAAAGACAATTCAGTGGGTTCTTTTGCAGGATATCGGCAGGACAGTGATTCATAATAATGTGCCTCAGCAGATTGTCTCGGATGTTCTTCAGGAGTTGATGGAGTCATGAATGCAGTAGCTGCGATTAAAACGAAATTTGTTTGGAACTATATTGAAGTGCTGAAACCTCGGGAGTCGGGCCTGCACACGCTTATGGGCGTTGTTGCTGCCCTGGTTGCAGTCGGCGATATCGTTGCCTCTGGAAATGCTTTCCCTTTGCGAGAGTTTGTTCTTGCTGCTGTTGCTATTGCCTGTGGTATCCCGGGATGTAATGGGCTTACTAACTATCTTGACCGCAATGTTGATGCTCAGATGCAAAGAACCTGCCTTAGAGCTTTGCCATCCCGTCGTATTTATCCACCAGAAAAATCACTGCCTGTGATAGTTACACTTGTGATTCTTGGCCTGGCTTTGGCCTGGCTGATCAATTTATTATGCTTTATTTGCGGGTTGGTAGGTGTCATAGCTGCTGTGCTGTGGCGTAAGACTGCTCTGGAGGTCTTTTTGGGAATTGTCGCTGGCTGTAGTCCAGTACTAATTGGGTGGTTTGCTATAAAACCTGTGTTCAGCCTTCAAATCCTGTCTATTTGTCTTCTTGTTGCTGTTTGGATTCCTTTGCATGTATGGAGTTTGATGGTTGCCTACCAGGATGATTATCGCAATGCTGGGCTTCACTATTTCCCCCTGAACTGGGAGGTCAAGAAATCAGTGAGACTGTTATTCAGCCTCGCATTTTTGCTTTTTGCTATATCTATATTTGTGTTCTTCGCTGGCGAATTCCACCTTCCTTATCTTATAGTAGCTATTATTCTAGGTGTGGTGATGATTTCCGCCTGTGGCCGGCTTCTTACATCTCAGCATTCTAGAGCGGCATGGCAAGTATACAAGCTAACTGCTTTTCCTTATCTGGGTATTATCTTTATCACCATGTGTCTCGATGCCTGGTTATTCTGATTGTCACAGTTTCTGCAGGGCTTCTCTGAGACGCTTCAGGCTTTTTTCCTTCCCTAAAATGGCCATGGTTTGAAACAGAGGTGGTGCTGCTGTGCGCCCGGTAATTGCTATCCTCAGCAAACCAAAGAATTTTCTCGTGCTCAAATTTAGCTCCGTGCTCAGCGGCCGCAAGATGCTTTCCAAAGACGCTGCATCCCAGATTTCTGTTGGTTGCAGTTTCTGCAGAGTTTCTTGGAGAATTTGAATGGCTGTCTGGGTATCCATATCTTTGCCTAGAAGCGTCTCTGTGCTATATGAGAGTTTATCCATGAAGAAAAAGTCGGCAAGTTGGGGGACTTCAGCCAAAGTTTTGGCACGCTCCTGGATTAAAGGCATAACCTGGTTGACATAACTATCATTCAAAGGACGTTTTACTGAAGACGGCAAGTCCCTCTCCAGGAATGGCGTAGCCTGGCGGATGTATTCCTCGGGGTCTAATTTACGTAAGTAAACGCCGTTCATCCAGTCTAATTTCTCTTTATTGAAAATGGCTCCTGTCTTACCTATTCTTTCCAGGGAAAAGTGCTGTATCAATTCATCCTGACTTAATAACTCAGTTCGGTCATCAAGCGACCAGCCCAGCAGTGTCAGGAAATTTATCATGGCCTGAGGCAGGTAACCTTGTTCCTGGTACTCATTTATGGAGGTAGCGCCATGTCTCTTGGAAAGTTTTGCTTTGTCGGGTCCTAAAATCATGGGTAAATGAGCGAATTGTGGGGGCTGCCAGTTTAAGGCTTGATAAAGCAGTATATGGCGGGGAGTGCTGGAGAGCCATTCGTCAGCCCGGAGGACATGGGAAATTGCCATCAGATGGTCATCTACTATGTTGGCAAGGTGATATGTAGGGTAACCATCAGACTTGAGCAGGACGAAATCATCCAGAGTATTATTCTGGAAAGTTATCGAGCCGCGAATTGAATCAAGGAATGTAGTTTCTCCAGAAAGCGGTGTTTTGAAGCGGACTACAGGTTTGCTGTTCATTGCTTCCAGCTCACTTCGCTCTTGTTGAGTTAAATTGCGGCAGCGCCTGTCATACTTGGGTGGCTGTTTTCGTTTCATTTGTTCCCGGCGCATTGCTTGTAATCGTTCAGAAGAGCAATAGCAGAGATAGGCATGGTCTTCTTCAATTAATCTATTGGTGGTGTCTTGATAGAATGGTAATCGCTGTGATTGAAAATAAGGGCCTTCATCCCAGTCTAATCCCAACCAGCGCAAGCTCTGTAGTATTATCTCTACTGCTCCCTCTACTTTGCGAGCGACATCGGTATCCTCGATGCGTAAGAGAAATTTGCCATTATTATGACGGGCAAAAAGCCAGTTGAACAGAGCAGTTCTGATGTTTCCTAGATGTGGGTATCCCGTAGGGCTGGGCGCAAAGCGAACTCGAACTGAAGTCTTTAACGCTGCTGGCATTGCGCTATGTTTATTGTTTTACCTGGAGAGAACTCGCTGTAGGTCCTTCAGTTGTTTTAATCGTTTCTTAAGTCTCTGGGCAAGTTGCTCAGCCTGATTCAGGGCATTTTCGGTATTTTCTATCTCTGAGGTTATCTTAAATAGAGTTTCATTCTGTCGTTCGCCTAATTCAATTTCAAAATTGGATAATTTCTCCATGTCTTCTCCCTTTGGAAAAGGCATGGGTTCATTTTCGTCTATTGTTTGTTCCTTAGTGAATTTGGGGAAAGGCTTCAATTTATTGACCTCCTTGGAAACAAAAACTACCCCTAGCTACCATCACCCCATTTCGGTGGTAAAAAGGCCTCATGGGCGCAATGTAACATATCCTGAATGTTCTTGCAAGATGATGTATGCAGGCGAAATAACAGGTGACTGCTGAAGCTCTCTGCTTACCTAGGCTTTCCCTATCCGGAATACCTTTGTGCCACAAACAGGGCAGACACCTTGTACTGCTGGCCTACCATTCTTAAGTGTGATTTGCTTGGAATTCTTTATTTCTACCTTCTTTCGGCACTTCATACAATAAGCTGTTGCCATGATATCCTCCTTCCTGATTCCAAATATTCTATATTGTTACTACATCAGCAAAGATATGTCAATAGTACTTTAGTCAGAGGTAAAACATTTTTACCTTAGAGCTTCATATATTACCAAAACGACGCTGACGGCATTTATATTGCTTAAAAGCCTCTTCAATCTCTTTTTGTCCAAAATCGGGCCACAGCACCGGAGTAAAATAAAGCTCACTATAGGCGGCTTGCCACAAAAGAAAGTTGCTCAAGCGAAGCTCACCGCCAGTGCGGATAACTAAATCTGGGTCAGGGATATCATGAGTATACAAATACTGGCTAAACAAAGCCTGATCTACTTTGTCAGCGATGATATTGCTGCTGATAATGTCTCTGGCTGCCTGTATAATTTCATCGCGTCCACCATAATCGATGGCAAGACATAGTGTAAGCCCGGTATTATGCCTGGTTAGTTTGACTGCTGCTGTAATTTTTTCCCCTAGCTTCCGAGATAGCTTATCTGCATCACCCAGGTGTAGCAGCCTGATATTTTCCTGGTGAAAGGCATGAGCTTCTCTGTTGATTCTTGTTGCCAGAAGGTTGAATAAAGCTGTAACTTCTGCTCTGGGACGATTCCAGTTCTCGGTGGAGAAAGCATAAAGGGTCAGATATCTTACTCCATAGTTGGCGAAAATCCTCACCACTGTGTGAATATTGTCACCCCCAGCCTCGTGTCCTTCAAGCCGGGACAGTCCACGTTTTCTTGCCCATCTACCGTTGCCATCCATAATGATAGCTACATGCCTGGGAGGGTAATTTGCTTCAGTCACAAATTGGCCTCCCAGGGAAGAATATGCCGAGCCTTTCGCCAGGGATGGGCTAAACGGTATTTCAATGCAGTCATAAGTAACTTACTGTGCCAATCGAAGGAAAAACTGGGTGAATTGAGCAAAGTCTCCGTTATCCCATCAGAATCCAGTATATTAAATACTCGCTCAATCTGATGGTCACCTAGTTTAGAATAAACACATCTGGCTCTATAGTCAAGAGAGATTTCCTTACCTATTTTTGCCTTCCATGCCTTCTGATAGCCAGAGAGTTTGCCTGTGGTTAAATCGTCACTGCTGAGAGACTCGCTGAGCACCTCGGCAGCTATGGCGGCACCAATATGCCCAAAATAGATGCCGCCAGCAGTGCTTGGCTTTACCTGGCCGGCGGCATCACCAATAACTAGTATCCTGTCTCCGTAGGTACGGGGCAAAGTTTGCAGGGGGATGGCTTTTTGTTTTATTTCAGTATTTTGGCTTATTATCCTGTTCTGGGGAGAAAGGCTGAGGAGGAATTTTTGCAGGTGCAATTTGGCTTGAGATGTTGCCAGGAGTCCAGCTAAGACTTTATCTGGTGAAATGGGCACCAGCCAGGCAAACGAACCTGGCGCTATTTGCTGGCCGAAGTATATTTCAACTTCATCAATACCCCGAGCTTCCATTTCTACCTGAGCCCCGGTGAGGAAATGATTGATCTTGCCCAAAGCCAAGTGTTGGGATAGCCCTGATTTGAAACCATCGGCCAGGATTGCAGCTCTGGCGGCAAATATTTCCTTTGATTTGTGGCATAAAGCTTCAATTTGCACACGGTCTCTTTTTACAGTAACGGTAATGACGCGTGAGGAAAAGAAATAGCTGGCGCCCTCAGTCTGAGCTTTGCGAGCGATGGCCTGGTCAAAGGAAGGCCTGTCAACAATACAAGCCTGAATTTTTTCAGTCTGCAGCCGCAAACATTTCCCTGAAGGGGAGAAGAACTTAGCTGAGTTTGCCCTGTTTGATATCACCTCCGGGTTGATGTCGAAGGAATCAAAGCATTCAGTGCTGATTATTCCTGTACAGCAAACATCGAGCCCCGGCGCACTTTTCTGCTCCAGAACGGCCACGCGGTAACCTGACGAAGCCAGTTGGCAGGAAGCATAGCTTCCCGCTGGTCCCGCTCCCACTACTATGACGTCATAAAATTGATTTGACAACCCAGTGTGCTCGTTCAAACCTTCTCTTGTATAATGCTATCATATTACAGTGGTAGAAAATCAACTTTTGAAAAGGGGAAATTCAATTCAAACAAATCTACGAAGTTGAAAGCTGCCTGGATTTTGATATTTCGGAGGTGGTGGAGGATACTGCTTACAATACTGGTGTCGCTATGGTGATTTGATGTATAGTTAACTTTCAAAGGGAAGTTGCCATGTCTGTGATATTAGATAAGATTGATAGTCCTGCTGACCTTAAAACATTGAGCTATGGTGAACTAAATCAGCTTTGTGCTGAGCTCAGAGAAAAGATGGTGAGCACAGTAAGTGTTACCGGTGGGCATCTGGCCTCCAGCCTGGGAGCAGTTGAGCTTAGCGTCGCCTTACATCGAGTATTTGACAGCCCCAAAGATAAGATAATCTGGGATGTAGGGCATCAGAGCTATGCCCATAAACTGCTTACAGGACGAAAAGAGCAGTTTTCTTCCCTGCGGCAGTATGGAGGGCTGTCCGGTTTTCCTGACCCCAGTGAGAGCCCTCACGATTCTTTCGTTGCCGGTCATGGAGGCAATTCTATGTCCGCTGCCCTGGGTATGGCTCTGGCTCGTGATATCGCTCATGATGATTATCACGTGGTGGCTGTCATTGGCGATGGCTGCCTAACTTGTGGCATGGTTTACGAAGCATTAAATCATGCCGGCCACTGTGGCACGAAGTTGATTGTCTTACTCAATGATAATGGTATGTCCATTTCACCCACTGTGGGAGCATTGTCTCGACATCTGAACGTGCTGCGGACCAGCCGCAGCTACAAGCAGGCTAAGGACAAAACGAACCAGTTACTTTCTCTCACGCCTGGAGGGAGAAAGTTAAATTGGATATTAAACCGCTTTAAAGAAGGAGCCAAAGCGGTCGTTATGCCCACCATGATATGGGAGCAACTCGGGTTTACTTACTTGGGCCCAATAAATGGTCACAGCATTGCCGAGGTTGAAACCGCTCTTATCAAGGCCAAGAATTACCACAAGCCGGTGGTTATCCACGCGATAACGACCAAGGGCAAAGGTTATCAGCCGGCAGAAGAAGACCCTGTCAGCTTTCATGGTGTATCTCCCCAGGGCAAGATATTGAGAACGGTACCTACTTATAGCGAGATATCCGCCCAAACAGTCGGCAGGATACTCAGAGATAACTCCAGAGTAGTCGTGGTGGCTGCTGCTATGCTTGAGGGCAATGGCTTGTCTTCCTTAGCTCGAGAATTCCCCCAGCGTATCCATGATGTGGGGATTTCTGAGCAGCATGCAGTTACTTTGGCTGCTGGCTTGGCTTCCCGGGGTCTCATCCCCATTGTAGCTATATATTCTACATTCCTGCAGCGTGCTTTTGATCAGATGTTGCACGATGTCTGTCTCCCCGATCTGCCGGTCATTTTTGCCCTTGACCGCAGTGGTATCGTAGGAGAAGACGGTAAAACACACCAGGGGATATTCGACCTATCTTACCTCAGTTTGATGCCCAATATGATTGTTTCCGCTCCCGGGGATGAGGATGAGCTTCAACATTTGTTCTATACCGCACTGGAAGCTGGACATCCCATGGCGATTCGCTATCCTCGGGGTTGCGGAGCGGGAATTCCCTTGAAAAAGGAGTTCCGTAGTATCCCTGTAGGCAAGGGTGAGTTGATAAAGGAAGGTAAGGATATAGCTATAATGGCCATTGGCTCAACTGTTATGCCTTCTCTGGAAGCCGCAGAGTATTTGACTGCTTATGGAATTGATGCCTTGGTAGTTAATGCCCGCTTTGTCAGACCTCTGGATGAAGAGCTTATTCTGGAGGCTGTCAGCTATACCGGGAAGATAGTCACGGTGGAGGATAATGTTCTCAGCGGAGGTTTTGGTGCCTCGGTGCTGGAGTTGCTGGAGAAGGCTAAAATCTCAGATATTAAAGTAAAGCGGTTGGGCATTCCTGATGAATTTGTCACTCATGGAAAACAGGATTTCCTGCGCTCACTTTATCATCTCGATGCGCAGGGTATCGCCGCAGAATGCGCTGATTTTCTAGCTGACGTTCAGCCAGAGGTGCAGGGAAAGTTCAGCGCCGCTGTCTTCAAGCGCTAATTCGCTGTTTTCATGTTGCCTACCCCCGCTATGGAAGTACCCTGGCCAGTATACTCTGCTCTTTAAACAGGGGAAATCTGATGCTGATTGACACGCTAAGTCTTTCTTCAGGGATAAGTTCTCTCCTGCGGTACCAGCCAATGCCTGTTATATTATGGAGAGAAGAGCACCGTCGGAAGTCCCGAGATGATGCGAGCTATGTTGGAAGGGAAAAGGGCATATAGAGGTGATTTTTTCTGAAAATTCCCGAATAGTGGGCTAAAATTGTTGTCAATTAGGTACTTCAGTGTTATCTTTCTAAGTACCTTATTCATATGAAATTTTAATGAATGCTAGTATCAGTAAAAGGCGGCGCTTATTTGGCACCAGTGGCATCAGGGGTGTGGTTCATCAGGATATCACTCCGGGTTTTTGCCGTGAAGTTGCCCGAGCACTGGGCACTACCTTGCCAACGCAGTCTAAAGTTTGTATTGCCACTGATACCAGGCAGAGCCGTGAGTTAATCAAAGAAGCGGTCATATCTGGTTTTTGCTCTACAGGCATTGATGTGACTGACCTGGGAATTTTGCCAACGCCAGCGCTATCCCTGCTCACCAGGGAAATGGACTTCGATACCGGAGTCATGATTACAGCTTCACATAATCCACCAGAATATAATGGCATCAAGCTCTTCAATAAAGATGCTGTGGGGTACAGCCATGCTCAGGAAATGGAGGTGGAAAGGCTCTATTTTAGCGGAAAGTTCCGTGCCGGGAATGGGATTTCAGAGAAAGTATGTGATGGGAAAGAACGATATCTTTCCTTTATTAAAGCTCAGCTTTCTCCCTGGAAGACCGATCATGAGTTAAAGCTGGTTGTTGACCCTGGCAACGGGGCTGCTTCTGGTTTTGCCAGTTATATCTTCAGCCAGATGGGCCTCAATGTGCTCCCTATAAATGACCAGCCTGATGGTCTTTTCCCGGGAAGAAACCCTGAACCCAAAGAGGATACGCTTCAGCGAACTATTGAGTTCTTAAGGCAGCAGGAAGGTGATTTAGCTGTCTGTTTTGACGGCGATGCCGACCGGGTTGTCTTCTGTGACAGAGAGGGTTTTCTGGGATTTAACGAGATGATTGCCTTTATATCAAGGTTAACGCTCAAGAAAACAAAAAAGAAAACAGTGGCCACCACTGTGGAAACGGGGAGACTTGTTGACTTAGCACTGAATGACTTGGGTGGGGAAGTGGTGCGGGGTAAGGTAGGTGATGTCAACGTGGCTTATTTAGCCCGGGAGTGTAATGCAGCTCTGGGTGTGGAAGGTGTCGGTGTTTATATCTTTCCTGAGCTGGGTTACTATCCCGATAGCATCTTTGCTGTGCTCAGCCTGTTAAATGAGTTGGATGATGCCAGGGAAATCCGGGAATTCTTCCAGGGAATCCCCAGGCTCTTCTTTCAAAAGAGTAAAGTTGTCTGTCCTGCTGAGCTCGAAGAGCCAGTGATGGCTCAAGTGAGAGATCACTCGCTAATGCTTAAAATAGACAAGCAGCCCAAGATAAACGCTATTGATGGAGTAAGGCTGGAGTTTCCTGATTCATGGGTGCTGATCAGACCCAGCGGCACTGAGCCTGCCATCCGGGTGATCGCTGAGTCAGCATCAATAGTACAGGTGAGTGAACTCATAAGGAAGGGGAGTGAGCTTGTGCAAAGCCTTGTGGAGGCCACCCGATGAAACCAAACCGCTTTCAACCTAAAGCTGTTTTTCTCTGTGGGGGCATTAGCAAAAGAATGTTTCCTATCACCGTGGATAAGATCCTTCTAGATTTTCTGGGCAAGCCTTTGCTCCAGTACCAGATAGAAATGGCAAAGGAAGCAGGATTAAAGCACTTTGTATTCATCGTAAATCCCCAAAATATGGAAAAGGTAAGGCAGATAGCTGATAATATTTCTGATATCGATGTTGAGCTTGCTCTCCAGGAAAAGCCGCTGGGCATTGCTGATGCCTTGAAAAGCGCCGCACCTCTTCTCCAGGGGTCAATTCTGGTAATAAATCCCAATGATGTCTTCGCAAGTTCCGCATATAGCAAGATCAGATCTGAAAGCTGTCAGCTCTCGAATGTCAGCTCTTGTATGCTGGGCTATCGAGTTGACAGGTACTTCCCCGGTGGCTACCTTGAAGTGAATTCCCAGAACGAGCTGCTTCACATTGTGGAGAAGCCTGAGCCAGGTGAAGAGCCAAGCGACCTGGTCAATATCTTGATTCACCTTCATAATGAGCCTGTAAAGCTTCTGGAGTGTATCAAAACTGTCCACAGCGATAAAGATGATGTTTATGAATGTGCCCTGGACAGTATGGTACAGGAAGGGCGTAAAATCAAGGTGATTTCTTACGATGATTTCTGGATGCCCATTAAATATCCCTGGCATATCTTCAAGGTGATGGAATATTTCCTGGATAAGGGTGAACCTTACATTTCTCCCACAGCTCGTATCTCTGATAAAGCAAGCATTGATGGAAAGGTTATCTTGAGTGACAAGGTTAAGGTACTGGAAAATGCTGTGATCAGAGGCCCGGTATACATTGGCCCCAATTCCATCATTGGCAACAACTCCCTGGTGCGGGACCATAGCCACATCGGTGCTAACTCTGTTGTGGGTTACTCTACTGAAATAAAACACTCCTATATTGGAGATAACTGCTGGTTCCACTCCAATTACGTAGGTGATTCCATCATAGGTGATGATTGTTCTTTCGGCAGTGGCACTATAACAGCTAACTTCCGCCTTGATGAAGAGAATATCTACATAATAATTGATGGCAGTCGTGTGGACACCGGGTATGACAAGCTGGGTGCCATAATTGGCAAAGGTTGCCGCGTTGGAGTAAATGCCTGCCTCATGCCTGGAATTCGAATTGGCCACAACTCTTTTGTGGGACCACATGTATGTCTCAATGAGGACCTGGCGACAAATAAAGCGGTTATGATTGAGCCCCGATACCAGGTTGTGGATAATGGAACACAATTAACTCAGGATAAAAGACAGGAATTATTGAAGAGGTTAGGAGAGTAAAGTGAAAGTGAAATCCTGTTGATGAGGAAGGGTTTTATGAGTTATTATGTAGCGGCTGAAAATGTGTGGCATTATTGGTTATTGCGGTAAAGAGCCAGCAGCCTCCCTTGTCTTCCGGGCACTGAAGTTGCTGGAATATCGCGGCTATGATTCTGCGGGCATGGCCGCCATACATGATGGGCAACTGCTGATAAAAAAGGATGCCGGGAAGATTGACGAGGTCAATCAGAAACACAATCTGGAGGCTCTTCCTGGGAGCATAGCTATTGCGCATACTCGCTGGGCGACTCATGGCGGTGTCACTCAAGCTAATGCCCACCCCCATTCGGATTGCAATGGCAGAGTAGCGGTGGTTCACAATGGTATTATTGAGAATTATCAAGAGCTCCGTCAGGACCTCATCAGCAAAGGACACTGTTTCAGCTCGGAAACTGACAGCGAAATTATTCCTCATCTCATTGAGGAGGAGCTAAAAAATGGCTGCTCTTCATTGGAACATGCTGTTTTAGCCATCGCTCCCCAACTCGAAGGTTCTTATGCTTTTGTGGCTTTTTCCCTTGAGGAGCCTGGCAAACTCGTGGGCACCAGGAAAAATAATCCCTTGATTGTTGGCATTGGTGACCAGGGTTATTACATTAGCAGCGATGCCATGGCGTTCTCTAAAGATGCTCATCGGCTAATTACTTTAGAGGATACCGAAGTAGTGGTGCTGACATCAGATAAAATGGAATTCTTTGATGCTGTGGGAAATAAGCTCACCAAGCAAGTCAGTGAACTTGATAGAGGCTGGGTGGATACCGGAAAAAATAGTTATCCTTTCTTCATGCTCAAGGAGATAATGGAGCAGCCCCAGGCACTAGAAAAAACAATAAAGCAAGATGAGAGCAAATTCACCAGGGTCGCTCTGGATATCTTGAGGGCCAAGCAGGTGATAATTACTGCTTGTGGCACCTCCCGTTATGCTGCCCTGGTAGGTAGATACCTTTTTTCCAAAGTAGGCCGCATGTTTTCTGATGTTGTCATGGCCTCCGAGTTCGGCTATTTTGCTGACTCGGTGGATAAGAATACCGTGGTCATAGCTGTATCTCAGAGTGGCGAGACCGCTGATGTGATTGAAGGAGTAAAAGCAGCTAAAGCTGCTGGCGCTGAAATTATCTCCATTGTCAACCGACCGAATTCCATGCTAGCAGCCCTGAGCCACCATGTTATTCGCCTTAATTGTGGTCCCGAAGTAGGAGTAGCAGCTACGAAAACTTTCTTATGCCAGTTAGCCGTGTTTTACCTCTTATCCTTCTCCATGGTTAACTCTTTTAGTGAGGCGCAAAACAAACTTAACACTGTGTGCAGCAAGGTAAGCGAAGCCTTGAGGGAGAACAGCGATAAGCTGATTGAACTCAGCCAGAAGTTGAAAGCCAGGGATGACTTTTATTACATTGGCCGGGGAATTAACTTTTCTATTGCCACTGAAGGTGCTCTGAAGCTCAAGGAGATTTCCTATATCCACGCTGAAGGGATGCCTGCCGGAGAGCTTAAGCATGGTACTCTTGCTCTCATTGAAGAAAACACGCCAGTGGTGGTTATCTGTCCTGCTGACTATACCTATGCTGAAACTCTGAGCAATGCTATGGAAGCCAAGTCCCGTGGGGCTTACATCATCGGCGTTTCTGACAAAGAGAGTGACATCTTCGATTTCTGGATCAAGGTTCCTCAGGTTGATGAGTTACTATATCCCATGGTTGCTGTAGTTCCTCTGCAGTTACTGGCTTATCATCTGGCCATTGCTCGAGGATGCGACCCTGACAAGCCACGCAATCTGGCGAAATCCGTTACTGTGAAGTAGCTCTCAGCCTGTTCGCAAGTTGTACTTCGAGAAACGCTCTTGATCTCTTATCCTGGTTCATTTTTCATTTACGTTGCTCTAGCGGTTATAACCTGTTGAGGGATAGAATAGACTGCATCTTTGAGTGGATATTGTGCTTTACAAGACTGAGGTTTGTGGCTAAAATAAGTGTGGTTTT
>Ga0209121_10000644_pt1 | contig 36601 bp, 29 predicted proteins | sample Cruoilmetagenom3_FD_187292 | JGI IMG/M metagenome (GOLD analysis project Ga0209121, IMG submission 187292) | Oil polluted marine microbial communities from Coal Oil Point, Santa Barbara, California, USA - Sample 3 (SPAdes) (version 2) | ecosystem: Environmental > Aquatic > Marine > Oil seeps ... | reverse complement strand
GATATCGTCAACTATTACGATTCCTGTGAAATTGATTACAAGATGTTATGGCGTCTTGATCGCTGTAAAGCAATGCATTACGGGTATTGGGATGAAACCACCGAAGGCGTTTCCGATGCTCTGATTCGGGAGAATCAGGTTCTGGCTGAGCGAGCGGAAATTAAAAAAGAGCACCGTGTATTGGATGCAGGTTGTGGCGTTGGTGGAAGTTCTATCTGGATGGGCCAAAACATAGGTTGTGAAACCCTGGGGATTACACTCAGCGCGGAACAAGTCATTGCGTGTAAAAAGAATGCTGAAGAGGCTGGCACGTCTGCTCTCAATGCCTTTGAGGTCAGAGATTACACCGATACAGGCCTAGAGGATGACGTATTTGATGTGGTCTGGGCAATAGAAAGTGTTTGCCATGCCCCCAATAAGGAAGACTTTGTTAAAGAAGCGTTCCGTATTTTAAAACCCGGAGGCAAGCTGATTATTGCTGATTTCTGGGCGTCTCATCATGAGTATCGTGGTGAAGATCAGAAGATTATGAATGAGTGGTTATGGGGCTGGAGCGTTAACGAGCTTGAGCAGGTTGATAACTTTCGCGCTTATCTAAAGACGAATGGCTTTAACGAACTTGATTATGAAAACGCCACTGAGCACGTAAGGCCCTCTGCTGAGCGTTTGCACAAATATGCAAAATGGACGATTCTGGGTGCCAAGGTACTTGAGGTCCTGCGTCTTCGCAATAAGGCGCAACATGGAAACGTTATTGCTGTGCATCGTGCAAAAATCGCCCTAGATCGAGGCCTGTGGAGCTATGGAATTATCTGTGCCCAGAAGCCTGATGCGTAGTAGCTAAGCTATTATTATACCGTTGTTTTTTTGCACCAAACTTTCGTTTGGCGTGGCAGTATGGGGCAGTAATTGACGCTTACTGCTTGTAATATTTTAAACAAGTGTTTTAATAGGCGGCGCTTTACTGTTGGTTTGCGCCAAGTAGCGCCTCTGAGACGGCTTCCAGACTCCACGGGTCTGGTGGCGCAGCAGTAAAGTTTTTACCTTGTTGTTTTGTAAATTTCAAAAGCCTGCTAGTGCAGTCGGAGCAAAGAGATGAAGGATAAGAGATTTTTCTTTGTTTCTTGTGTGGATTCACTAAAAAAATGCTAAGAAGGAAGATCCTATGAATATAGACTATAGCCCAGAGGAACTTGAGTTCCAGCAAGAAGTAAGAGCCTGGTTTAAAGAAAACTTGCCAGAAGACCTTAAACAGAAAAACATGCGTGGCGAAATGCTTACGCGTGAAGAAATTATCTCCTGGCAGAAGCTGTTGGGTTCTGCTGGCTACTTGGTTGTAAGTTGGCCCCCAGAGCACGGCGGCCCAGACTGGAATGCAACCCAGCGTTATATTTTTGATGCTGAGCGTGCTGCTGCAGGCGCACCGGTAGGATTCTCCATGGGAATCATTATGCTTGGGCCCGTACTGATGGCTTTTGGTAGCCCTGAGCAAAAAGAAAAGTACCTGCCAAAAATCGAAAGCGCTGAAGATTGGTGGTGTCAGGGTTATTCTGAGCCAGGTGCTGGTTCTGACCTTGCAAGCCTTAAAACCCAAGCGGTTTTAGATGGCGATGATTACGTCATTAACGGTACTAAAATCTGGACTACCTACGGGCATTATGCGAACCGTTGCTTCTGTCTGGTTCGTACTGATAACGAGTGTAAGCCTCAGGCTGGTATTTCATTCATCCTGATTGACGACATGAGCGCGCCTGGCATTGAAATTCAGCCTATCGTGAGTATTGATGGTGAGCACCATCTTAACCAGGTGTTCTTTGATAACGTTCGCGTTCCCAAGGAAAACCTAGTGGGCCAAGAAGGGCAAGGCTGGACCATTGCCAAGTACCTCTTAACTCACGAGCGTACAACGATTGCAGGTGTGGCAGATTCTAAGCTCAACCTTGCTAACATCAAGCGCATTGCCGCTGAAAACGAAGTAGATGGCAAGGCTTTGATTGATGACGAGCAAACACGTTTAGATATTGCTCAGGCTGAAATCAATCTTATGCAGCTTGAGTTTACTAACTTCCGTACCTTGGCTGATACGGCTGCAGGTCGAGCACCTGGCCCAGAGTCATCACTGCTCAAGATTAAGGGCACCGATACTCAGCAAGAGCTTTCTGAATTGAAAGTGAAGATGGCGGGTTACTACGCGTTTCCATGGCACACAGAGGGTTTTGTTGGGCCAGAAGATTTTGCCTATGCAACTCAAACCTATAACTTCTTACGCGCCAGTACCATTTATGGTGGTAGTACTGAAGTTCAGAAAAACGTTGTAGCTAAAATGTTATTAGGCTTGAGATAAGCGAGGGGAGATTATTATGGATTTTTCATATTCAGATGAGCAAAAACTTATAAAAGAACAGGTTGAGAAGTTTGTTCAAAACGACTATAGCTTTGAAACACGTAATAAAATCCTAGAAATGGATGAGGGTTTTGATCGCAGCGTATGGCAGCAGTTTGCTGAGCTTGGTTGGTTAGGTGTACCATTTTCCGAAGAAGACGGCGGTTTCGGCGGTGGTGCCATTGAAACTTCACTTGTTATGGAAGCGTTTGGTAACGGCATGGTGCTAGAACCTTACTTGAGCACTATCGTGCTTTCAGGTAACGCTCTAGCATTCGCTGGTAGCTCTGAGCAAAAGGCAGAGCTTCTTGCGGGTATCATCGGTGGTGAGTTGCTGATGTCAGTGGCTTATGCCGAAGCTAAATCAGGTTACAACCTTGCTAATGTTGGCACTTCTGCAACAAAAGCGGGCGATGCTTACACTGTCTCTGGTGAAAAAGTGGTTGTTCTTGGTGGTGCGTCAGCAGATAAGTTGATTGTTTCTGCCCGTACTTCCGGCGGCAACTCTGATGAAGACGGCATCTCCCTGTTTGTTGTTGATGCGAAAGCGGCTGGTGTTGAAGTGCGTGGTTATAAAACTATGGATGGCGGCCGAGCTGCTAACATCAGTTTTAATGATGCGCCTGCAGAATTGCTTGGCGAAGAAGGAAAAGGCTTTGCTGTTCTTGATCGTGTTATTGACTATGGAATAGTCGCTGCTAGCGCTCAGGCGCTGGGTGAGATGAACTCTTCTTTCCAGAAAACGCTTGCATACATGAAAACACGCGAGCAATTCGGTAAAGCAATTGGTTCTTTTCAAGTTATTCAACACCGTATGGTAGATATGTTTACCCATGTTGAAAGCTCTCGCTCTATGCTGATAATGTCATCTATGAAGGTAGCATCTAGCGATGCTGTCGAGCGTAAGAAAGCGGTTTCCGGTGCGAAAGTTTATATCGGGGATGCAGCGCGAGCAGTTGCTCAGGATGCAGTACAGCTTCATGGCGGTATCGGCATGACAGAAGAGCTGGATATCGGTCATTATTTCCGACGATTGACACTTTTCTGCGGCATCTTTGGCAGCAAGGGTTATCACTTAAGACGTTTTGCTGACCAAGGCTAGTTAGCCATGTGTTAGTAAGTGTGCCTTAAATAAAAAAAGCCCGGTTAGTGTGAATTAACCGGGCTTTTTTGTTTCCAAGTCAGTGCTGTTAAGTTGTTGGCTGGTTTTCAGTGAAGGCTTAAGAGAGCTTGTGGCTTTCGTTAATGATTTTGACCTTGATGTCATATTGTTCCCTCAGTTGTTGTGCAAGCTCTTCTAACTGCGGTTTTCTTCTGGCTGTAACGACAAGGTTCCACCCCTCTTGTGCGAATTTTATTGCGAAGGCTTTGCCGATTCCCGCAGAGGCGCCGGTGATGAGAGCGGTTTTATTTAACATGGGATTTTCCAGTGAGAGGGGAAAGGTATCAGGGTTCTACAGTGTGGACAGGGGCTAAGGCACCCGTGCGCTGCTTGGTTAAGGCTAGGTTTAAAGATTTTACTCTGGTAAGGTAAGTTTTGAATAATAATACCAAAAGGCGTCAGGATGGAAGACCAGAATAAAGGCTCTAGTGTAGAAGAAAATATAGATGAAAGTTTCGAGCAATACCTTAAGCCCACTGCTTATATAGATTGCGATCACCCCGATATTCAGGCATTTTCCAAGGAGACTGCTGCAGGCGGTGGAACAGAGCGGGAAAAGGCGGTAAAGCTTTATTATGCAGCGCGAGATGCTGTTCGTTACGACCCCTATGCCTTTGGTTTTAGCGGTGAGACGTTCAAAGCAAGTAATGTGCTTGCTGAGCGAAAGGCATTTTGTGTGCCCAAGGCGATCCTTCTTGCAGCTTTGTGTCGTGCTCAGGGTATCCCCGCGCGACTGGGGTTTGCCGATGTGAAGAATCATCTGGCATCGGATGGCTTAATTAAAATGATGCGTACGGATGTGTTTGCTTTTCACGGTTACACGGATATCTATCTAGAGGGGAAGTGGGTCAAAGCGACGCCCGCGTTTAATCGAGAAATGTGTGAGAAATTTAACGTGTTGCCGCTTGAATTTGATGGGCTGGAAGATTCTGTATTCCATCCTTTCGATGGAGAGGGGCAGCAGCATATGGAGTACTTGAAAGAGTACGGCCATTTTGCAGATTTTCCACCGGAAGAATTGGTTGCAGCGTATCTAGAGTGCTACCCTCACTTTTTTGACGGCGCAGGGGCTGGCGCAATGCTTTCAAAAATCAGGCTGTAGCCGGTGCAGAGCTTACGATTCAGGTGCGAGTAGTTTTGTATAGGCAGCTGATTTTTTGTGTTTTTTGACGATGTCGTAGAGGCTTTCGCCCGTTTTGTTTAGGGCGCTAGTTGAGCGGCCTTCCCCTTTAAATAATGAGATAAAGGTAGCGAAGTTTTCCTCGTTTAGCCCGCGATAGGCCTTAAGAAGAATATGGAAGTCTTCTGAGCTGCCATCTGCGGGGCGCTTATTGAGGAAGCACCGGATTCCATCCTCATTCAGCTGCTCGTCAACGACCTTGATCTTATCTTTTTTCATTACCGCCTACTTTATTGCTGTTGATAGTGCGTCGTGCGGCTGATTCTATCATAGGGTGAAAACCCGATTTATAACCGTTTTTCCTTAGCTTATAGCTGCTTTAGTTTGCCCCCCCTGTAGACGCAAGTGTTACCGTGTTACCGCTCTACCCGGTGTCCGGTAACACGGGGATTGCAGTAGAGGTAACGAATTAAGGGGTAACAACCCTCATTGATTGCATGAGGTGGTGCAAGTCATTGTATTTAGGCAGGTAAAGCTTCTTGATTAAATCTGGCATGGCTTCTGCAATATGTTTTGTGCTTTTGAAGGAAACCTTCTGCTGATAAAAATAAAAAAACAGGGAAGGAAAATAATAAGAAATAAAACCCGATAAAGTCAGGTTACGGTGCGTTTTGGCGCACTAAGGGAATAGCTCTGCTTAGAATAATAAAAATATAGTTCATCAATAAAAATAAGAAACTAATTGGCTCTGATATTCCGGGTAAGCAAGTAAGAAAAACAACAAAAAACGTACGAAATCAGAGAAAAATCTCTTGGCTTTTTAGACTCTTTCGAGTTTAAAAGCCAAGAGATTTTTTCTTTTCGTTTTGAAACGCAAATAAGGTTGGAGAGGTAATGTTGTCCCCCAATACTAAGTCATTTGCATTGGATGCAGCAATTTTGAAAAGAAAAAGCTTGCGTCAAGCTCCTAATGTTCCCCTTCGTGTATTTAACCGTGAAGACGGCTCTCGTCTTGGGCCAATTGGAAATATTTCCGCTGATGGTTTAATGCTTTTCTCGGCAAGTCAGCTTTTGCTGGACGAAGTGTATCCTATGGCAGTGGTATTGCCTGTAAAAATTAAAGGCTCCATAAGTGTGGCTTTTGATGGCCAATGTGTTTGGTGTGAGTACAGCGAAGACAGGCCTTCTTATATTGCAGGTTTCTCTTTAGATTCACTTGATAACACGAACAGAGAAATACTTCAGGTGTTAGTTCGCTCTTACTCTGTGTGAACTGGTTTCCCTTTGATCGCTTAAAGTTCAAAGGCGTCTGAGTTGATGCCCCCCTTCCGTATTCTTCCATATTGCCGAAGGCTTCGCTGTTGGACTCTCGAATGATTCATTGCCGTAAACTCGGTATAATCAAACGTTGACTTCCCTATTCGCGAACGGCGCCAAAATCCTCTATGTATCAATTTGCTCGCAAAGCTCTTTTTCACCTTGATCCTGAAAAGGCTCACCATCTTGCTCTCAAGAGTATCCGCTATTCTGACAAGCTGGCATTAAGCCAGCGTGTTATTGATAGCCTGGCCTGCCCGCTTACGGTAATGGGCTTGGAATTTTCTAATCCGGTGGGTTTGGCCGCAGGGTTGGATAAGGATGCCGAGTGTATCGATGGTATGGCGGCACTTGGTTTTGGCTTTATTGAAGTGGGTACCGTTACGCCACGGCCTCAGCCTGGTAATCCTAAGCCGCGTATGTTTCGCTTGCCGGAACACGGAGCTTTGATTAACCGTATGGGTTTTAATAACAAGGGGGTTGACCATCTAGTCAGACAGGTAAAACAGTCCCGCTACACGGGCGTGTTGGGCATCAATGTAGGGAAAAACTTTGATACGCCGGTGGATAAGGCAGTTTATGATTACCTGACTTGCATGCGTAAGGTATACCCCTATGCGGGTTATATCGTTATTAATATTTCCTCTCCAAATACCCCCGGTTTGCGTGAGCTGCAACACGGCAAGTATCTGGATGAATTGTTAAATGCGCTAAAAGCTGAGCAGGCAGTTTTGGAGGCGAAACATGGTAAGCGCGTGCCTCTAGTGTTTAAAGTCGCCCCCGATCTTGACGATGACGAAATCGAAGAAATGGCGCAACAATTTCTCAAAGCAGGTATTGATGGCCTTATCACCACCAATACTTGTGCATCGCGGCAAGGGGTGGAGGGTGATAAGCATGCTAAAGAGGCAGGTGGTTTGAGCGGTGCGCCTATCTTTGATAAGTCGACTCAAGTGCAGGAAAAGTTCTATCAGTACCTAGGGGAGAGTATTCCGCTGATCGGTGTAGGCGGTATTAATAGTGGGCAAAGAGGTCTGGAGCGTCTGGAGAAGGGGGCAAAGCTATTGCAGGTTTACACTGGTTTTATATACGAAGGCCCTGGCTTGGTTCAAGATGTCGTGGGGGCAATCAAGGCGAAGGCCTAAAAGTGTCTAAGTCTAGGTCATGCAAATTAAAAAGGCCCTAAAAAGGGCCTTTGATCGCACCTGATGTGCGTTTGGGGAGTGCATGTTTTCTTCTTAATAAGCCATCGATTCAGGGTTGCAGTTTCTAGCCAAAATGTAGAGCTTGGCTCTCTCGCTTTATCGTAAGTACGATCTTGCTGATCGGTATAGCTTACTCTTGAAGTTGGTAGTATATTAAATGTTCGCTATTTTATGAACACCCGAAACGCCCGAGTATCCACTCCATTGATCTTGCCGACCATCGTGCCACCCATTTAACCATGATTGTTTTTGCATGTCGTTTGCATACGGACAGCTTTCTTTAGATCGACCGCTTAGGCCAGCTTGGTGACCACGGGAGAAAATTAGCTCGGTTTTATCGCGTTTCTGTCTCTTCATAAGTTACTTTTCCTAATCTTATCGCTTGTAATTAGATATTTCTGGAAAACTGACTATGCGTGAATCGCATTACCCTTACTAGTTTTTAACGCTCCTCTTTTTTGTGAACCAGTGATATTTATATTGTTCTTTTTTTTTCTATTTGCCAATTATTTTATTTGCATATAAATAGTTGTTGTTATTCTTATTAAAGATATAAGCGCACTCTATACTAGCTAAGTTACTGTAACGTTGATAAATACGATTTTGGAATAAACACGTGAAATTTGATTCAATACATAATAATGAACACCAGTGGATTGCAAGTTGTGAAAAGGGTTTTGAAAACACCCTTGAACAAGAATTATTATCATTTAATGCGGTAGTTACTGAGACTAGGGCGGGTATCGTTAGATTCTCGGGTACGGTGGAAGTGGCAATGCGTTGTTGCTTATGGTCGAGGGTTGCCCTGAAGGTATTTAAACCCTTGATACAAATGACTATATCGGATGCGGATGAGCTGTACGCAAAGGCTTCCACTCTTGAGTGGGCAGACGTTCTGGATGTGGAAAACTCTTTTGCAGTGGATGTCGCTAGTTCCCAATCCTGTATAAATAACACGCATTACGCAGCGCTACGGGTGAAAGATGCGGTGGTTGATTATTTTCAGGAAAAACATGGCGTGCGTCCATCGGTGGAAACTCGTCGGCCTGATATAAAGCTCTTTCTCTATTTGAATAAAAATGAGGCGACATTAAATCTCGATTTTTCTGGCGACAGCCTGCATCGCCGAGCTTATCGTGAAGAAAGTGTTGAAGCTCCTATAAAGGAGCATTTGGCGGCAGGAATTTTAATGCAAATGGGATGGTTACCCACTTTGTTTAATAATGCCGATGCGGGTGAATCAAATACGCCTGCGCTGTCATTTATAGACCCATTTTGTGGTAGCGGAACATTTTTAATTGAGGCAGCAATGATCGCCACCGATACCGCTCCGGGCCTAATGCGTGATTATTATGGTTTTTTCGCATGTAAACTATTTGATGAAGGGGTTTGGTGCTCTTTAAAAGAACAAGCGGTATTAAGGCGTGAGCAGGGAAGGCAAAACTGCAAAGCAAAAATAATTGGTTATGATGCCGATAAGAATGCCATCAGGATAGCCAGCAGGAATTTAAAAAAAGCCCAGTTGGATCACCTTGTACATATTGAGCGAAGGGAGCTTGCACATTTTACTGCGCCTGTAAAAAAAGGAAAAGTTATTGCCTCAATAGAACAGCCATCGGGCTTTATTGCGACAAATCCCCCATACGGTGATCGTTTAGGTGAAGTAAAGAGCGTGCGCTACCTTTATCGCTGTTTGGCTGAAAAGTTGAAAGAAAATTTTGAAAACTGGCAAGTCGCAGTGATTTCCGATCAGGTGGAACACCTGGATAGCATGCGTTTTAATAATCATCAAACGCGTCGGGTACTACATGGTGGCGGGAACGCCGTATTTCGGGTTTTTCGGGTTCCTCAAGTCGAGCCTCATTTATCTCTCCCCCGTTTTAGCGAAATCAGCATACAGAGCGAGCAGACCTTATCAGACAAATGCTCCAGTGATTTAGCGAACCGCTTAAAAAAGAATTTTAAACGTCTGAAAAAGTCCTTTGGCGGTGAAATGCCGTATTGTTTCCGTTTATACGATGCCGATTTGCCTGAATATAATGTGGCTGTCGACTTTTATGGAAACTGTGCACATATTCAGGAATATGCGCCTCCTTCAAATATTGACTTGGAAAAAGCACGTGGACGTTTTAATTGCTCTGTGGTCACGGTGCGTGAATTATTCGGTATTAAATACGAGAATGTATTTAGAAAAGTTCGTAGTCGTCAGAAGGGTAAAGAGCAGTATACAAAAAAAGGAAAAGAAGAAAAGTTGCTAGAGGTTTACGAGGACTCTAGCCGGTTTTTAGTAAATCTACGTGATTATTTGGATACGGGTCTGTTTATTGATCATCGTATCGCGCGAAAATTCATTGAAGAAAATAGCAAAGGTAAGCATTTCCTTAATCTGTTTTCCTATACCGGGACGGCATCGGTGCATGCTGCTATGGGCGGTGCGAAGTCCACCACCTCGGTGGATCTTTCTCAAAACTATTTGGATTGGGCGCGTTGTAATTTTAATCTGAATGGTTTTAGTGAAACGCAGCATCATCTTATCAAAGCTGATGTGATGGCGTGGTTAGAAAAGAGCTCTCACCAGTATGATTTTATTTTTATTGATCCGCCGACGTTTTCTAACTCAAAAAAGATGCGTGATCATTTTGATGTTCAGGCCCAGCACGTGGCATTACTTCGGCTTGCGATGAAGCATTTATCGGAAGGTGGGCAGATATTATTTTCAAATAACTTTAAGCGTTTTGAACTTGATACCGAGGCTTTGTTGGATCTTGATGTGGAGGAAATTACGAATAAAACACGCAGCCCGGATTTTATTCGTAAAGGGCATCTGCATCGTTCGTGGATTATAAAGCGTCGAGTGTGATAAGTACTTTTGAGGTGAACGAGGCTTGCCGTGGTGTCTATATGGCTTAGCCTCGTATCGCTGTACCTGTATTTGTGCGGATATGCGACGGTATTTTTTATTGCACCAGCGGCGTAGCAGGTACATCCGCATCAAAGCCCTGGATGTCATAAGGATGGAGATGTACTGGCTCACGGCGCGCACGTATGATTGATCCTGCAGGTATTGTTTGAATCCACGTGTATACCGAGGTAATAGGGCAGCCCGTTATGCCGGGTGATATAAGCAAGCTGCTTGCCCATGCCAGTGATAACTGCAATGTGGATAGCATCATGACTCCCAGTGTTGTCAGTGTTGAAATGAATACGACGTTTCCCGAGATTGCGGGCAAAATGCACGAGCAGCATATCCATCGTGTTTTTGTTACGGAGAATGGGAAAATACTGGGGGTAATTCAACTACTAATATTTTGGAAGCAATCTCCAAAATGTGATCCTCTTGCCCAGAGCGTTACTGCGGCAGGGCAAAAAGCGTAGCCATTCTGAATTAAGCAGGGCGGCTGTAGCGTTTGGGCTGCCCATTAAGCCTTCACCTTTTGGTAGAGGCTTAATGGGAATGACTCGCTTCCTGCTCTACTCATCGTCTATATACTCAAATCGTGCCAACTCCTTTCCCTGGTGCTCAACGCATTCCATAAACATAGACAAGGGTCTAATCCATAAATCCTGTTCGCCGTAAAGTGGGCGATATACAACGTATTCCTCCAGTGTTTCTGAATGCTTCGCGCTACCTTCGACCTGGTAGTAGTTGCCTTTAAAGTGTCGGTATTTTCCAGGGCGGATGGAGCTTGGATTTTGTTTCAACTGTATCTCCTTGATGAAAAGTGGGTGTTGTTGGTGTGATATCGCTGAGGCTGAATGGCATGCGTATCTATGGTATGCTCAAGCTATTCTTCTTTATGTCAACAATAATAATAAGGTTAAGTGCTTTTGAAACAGGCAAACGATGCTTCCGTTCCCTTAACACCTCTCCAACATGAATTTCAGGCACTACTGGCTTCGCTTGCCCAAGAGGTGATCGGGCAGTCAAACCTTCTGGAGCGTATGCTAATCGCTTTGTTAGCAGAAGGGCATTTGCTCGTCGTTGGCGCGCCCGGCTTGGCTAAAACCACGGCTGTTAAGGCGCTGGCTAATCGTCTTGAGGGCGACTTTCATCGCATTCAGTTTACACCCGATTTACTGCCCGCAGATATTACCGGTACGGATATTTATCGGCCTGAAACGGGTGATTTCGATTTCCAAAAGGGCCCTTTGTTTCATAACTTTATTCTCGCAGATGAAATCAATAGGGCGCCGGCTAAGGTGCAGTCAGCTTTGTTGGAATCCATGGCGGAATATCAAATCACCGTGGGGAAGACTAGTTATACTTTGCCTCACCCCTTTATGGTGATGGCCACCCAAAACCCCATCGAGCAAGAAGGCACCTACCCACTGCCGGAAGCCCAATTGGATCGTTTCCTTATGGAGGCGAATATAAGCTATCCCTCGGTAGAAGACGAACAAAAGGTTCTCGCTCTCATTAGGCAGCAGCGACTAGGCGTAGAGAAAGTTACAACGGTTGCAAGCCAGGTATCGCAGGAATCTGTACTTGCAGCTAGGAAAGAAGTTTTTCAACTTCACCTTTCTGACGCTCTTGAAAAATATATTGTGGACCTGGTATCGACTACGCGCAACCCGGCTCACCTTGATGAGCAAGTTGGCGCGTGGATACGTTATGGCGCCAGCCCAAGGGGAAGTATTGCATTGGAATATTGCTCCCGCGCCCATGCCTGGTTAAAGGGGCGCGATTACGTGTCGCCAGAGGATATTCATGCTGTGGTGTACGATGTGCTGCGTCATCGTTTGATACTTTCTTACGAAGCAGTGGCTGACTCCGTGACGGTGGATGAAGTGGTGAGCCGCTTGCTGACACTGATTCCCATGCCTTAATGGGTTGTGATCGTGCGTTTGATAACAGTCAAAAATAAGCTTCTCGGTAAACCCAAGAATGGCGTTGCCGTGGAAGAATTTTTTGCGCGGCTGGATTATTTTCGTAGTTGGTTACATACGAAAATTCAAAGTCGAAAGCCAGCGTTGCTGAGGCCCAAAACTAACAATAATGCAGATTCAGCCGGAGTAAGCTGTTCCTTTCAGGAGCTATTAAACCTTCGCAACGAAATTCATGCTTTATTTCTTTCGCCGCCTCATGCTTTCCCTCAAGACAGCGCGAACCAGTTTATTTCAGCATTTCGCGGCCGTGGGCTGGAGTACGACACCGCTCGACACTATCAGTTTGGTGATGAAGTGCGGCATATTGATTGGCGTGTTACTGCTCGCACCCTTAAAACCCACGTAAAGGTATACCATGAAGAGCGGGAGCGCCCAGTTTGCTTTTTGGTGGATCACAGTCGAAGCATGCACTTTGCCACACGCAGTGAGTATAAATCGGTACGGGCATCCAAAACAGCGGCTCTGCTGGTATGGTTGGCAAAAGAGCTTAATGAAAAAGTGGGGGGTATTGTTTTTGATGAGAATCAGCAACACGTATTTAAGCCTGTGCCGGGTGATAATGGTGTGTTACCACTGCTTAAACGCTTACAGATAGAGCCGATCAATAGCGTTAAGCAGGAAAATATTCCTGAAAACGTTAAAGATGTCGATCAGCCGCTTCTCCTTACCCAATTGCAGCGTTTTAACCACTTAGCCCCGAAGGGCAGTTTATGTTTTATCGTCAGTGATTTTTACGCATTAGAGCCTGGTAATAAAACCTTTGAAAATGTGCTCTACGATTTAAGCCAGCGTTGTGATGTGAATTTGTTGTTGATTTATGACCCCTTTGAAGCACAAGCCTTGCCTGCCGGGCGCTATCGTCTTTCTGATGGGCAAGCACTTTTGGAAGTAAATGATAGCCCCTTGGAGCAAAGGCAGCACCACAGTGAGCTTTTTAAGCAACGTTTAGGCACTATTGAAAATTTGAGCAAACGGGCGGGTTTTAATGCCCATGCAATTGCCACAGACGCAGCTTTACTGGAAGTGCTGAACCTACAGCTTTCTGCTGTACCGGGGGTAACAAACTTTAATGACGCTCTGGGGCAGTGATGAATGGCTAATCATCAAGAAATCATTCAAAAACTCAGAGATGTTCACCTGCCAGAGCCAGCAAGTTTTTTTCCCTTGCAACCGGCCTGGTGGTTCATGATCGCACTTTTTTCTAGTTTGTTGATTGGCCTTGTTTATTATTTTTCCTATTACCGCAAAAAACAACATCATTTGGCCCTTAAAAAGCTCAAAAATATTGAAAAAAGTTTTGAGAAAGGGGAGGAGAGCGGTGTTTGTATGATGGAAATCGGCATGCTACTTAAGCACTATGCCACCGTTCAGTTTCCGCAAACCAAACTTGCACATTTGTGGGGTGAGGATTGGCTGGCTTTTCTACTTTTAACTTCTTGCACTGAGCAATTTGAGGGCGAGCAAGGGCAGGCAATTATTCATTGGCCCTACCAAAAAGAACCTAGCCGTTCAGACATTCCCGCCTTGATTACAGCAGTCAGGGCTTGGATCAAAGAAAACCCGCATCGTAGTTATCGTAGCGTTCAATACAGCGGCGTTAGTGACAGCAGAGAGTCATCATGATTCACCTCGTGTGGCCTTTAGCCTTTTTACTGCTCCCCTTGCCCTTGGTGATTCGATGGTTGCTACCGCCTGTGTCAGATCGCTCTTCGGCAGGATTACGGGTGCCATTTTTTAATAAAATCTCCCATACACTTAACGCGAAAACCAATAAAACGCGCTGGCCCCTCGTTCTGGGCATCATTACCTGGTTATTACTCCTGTGTGCCATGAGCCGGCCGCAATGGTTAAGCGACCCTGTGGATCAACCTAAAACTGGGCGAGACATTATGCTGGCGGTGGATCTTTCCTCCAGCATGGAAATTCAGGATTTCTTCCTTAACGAAACTGCGGTGGATAGACTAACCGCAGTAAAATCTGTGCTGAAAGAATTTATAAAAAAGCGCGAGGGGGATCGTCTTGGTCTTATTCTGTTTGGCTCGAAAGCGTATGTGCAGTCTCCCTTAAGTTATGACTTGAGCAGCATCGAACAGCTGCTGGATGAGGCTCAAATACGTATGGTGGGTAAACAGACTGCCATTGGTGATGCCATCGGGCTGGCGGTTAAACGCCTTCACAACCGGCCTCAAAATCAACGCGTGTTGATTCTACTTAGCGATGGCAATAACACCGCCGGAATTATTCCCGCACCGCGCGCAGCGCATTTCGCCGCGCTAGAAGGTTTACGGGTGTACACCATTGGCATTGGTGCAAAGTACGTAAACCCGCTGTTCGGTAAGCAGTCCGTTAACCAAGCTGCCGTACTCAATGAAACCACCTTAAAAACCGTTGCGCAGCTTACTAAAGGACGCTATTTCAGCGCGCAAGATGTGGCAGAGCTACAGCACGTATATTCGACCATAGATAAAATGGAAAAGGTGCTGATTGGTCAGGATTACTATCATCACGTGCTTGAGCTTTATTTCTGGCCGTTGGGCGCAGCATTACTGCTGTCATTTATACTTGCCCTATTAAAAAGCCAGTTTGTTTCCCCTTCGACAGATACCGGTTTTTTCGATGCGGACTCTGCAAATAAAAATAATGGAGTCCATCAGGAATGAGCTGGGAGCCCTTTCATTTTTTAAGACCATTTTTCTTGTGGGCGTTTATTCCTGCCATTTTATTTGTACTGCGGCTTTATCAAATAAAGTCCAAGCGAAACTTTTGGGCAGATAAAGTCGATAAAAAACTCTTGCCTTTTCTTCTTGTGAATGAACATCATCACCAGTCCCGGTTCTTTTTATCCTTGCTGTTTGTGGGTTGGACTGTCGCTATTATCGCCTTGGCGGGGCCTACTTGGGAGAAGCTGCCTTCGCCTTCTATGCGCGGTGAATCGGCTTTAGTGATTGCGTTGGACTTATCTCGTTCAATGGATGCTGATGACCTATACCCAAGCCGTTTAGAAGTGGTTAAAAGCCAACTCTTGCAGCAATTGAAAAACAAAAAGGAGGGCAGTGTAGGTTTGGTTCTATTTGCCGAGCAGGCTTTTTTGGCAGCCCCTATTTCTCAAGATGCCAGTACCACGCTGGATATTATTAAACACGCGGATACTGCCATCATGCCTGCTCAAGGCAGTCGTCCAGATAGAGCTTTATTAAAAGCGCTTGCGCTTTTAGAGCGGGATAAACAAAAGCAGGCGCAGGTGTTGCTTGTTACGGACGGTGCCTATGATGAAAACGAATTTAAGCTTGCCTCTGCAGAAATCACCAAAAATAATTATCTATTAACTATCGTAGGAGTGGGGACGGAGGGTGGAGGCAGTATTCCAGAAACGAAAGGGAGAAAAATACCAAGCAATGCATTTGGTATGGCGCCTAAGCCAAAACTGGATGCTGGTTTTCTAAGGTCGGTGGCAGAGCAAGTGGGTGCCAGCTTTATCAGCCTCAACAAGTCCAATCCTAAAAGTACGGACTGGATTTATGATATCAAAGAGCAAATAGATCAGCTTAATGAAAAAGAAGAAAAGCGCATAGATCAGTGGCATGAGTATGGCCCTTATTTTCTTTTCCTCTTAGTGCCTATTGCTTCGTTGGCATTTAGGCGTGGCTGGCTCGGTACCGGTCTATTACCGTTGTTATTATTTATTAGCGTCTCCTTGACCCCTATAGCTTCTGAAGCAGGTAACTCTGCAGAGTTTTCCGACTTAAAAGGTAAGTGGCGGGATTTATGGATCAGGCAGGATTACCAAGCCTACCAGCTATTCAAAAATGGCTTGATTAGCAATGCAGCCGAGAAGTTTGAGAACCCCAGCTGGAAAGCCGCGGCTTGGTATCGGCTGGGGCGGTTCGATAAAGCCGCTCACTATTATGCCCAGCTTGATACACCCGAAGCCCACTTTAACCGTGGCAATGCTCTGGTACAGCAAGGCAAACTCAAAGAAGCGCTGGATGCGTTTAATAAGACCCTGGATATGGACATTGAGTTTAGGGATGCATCCTTCAATCGTCAGCTTGTGGAAGAGTTTCTTGAGTCTAAAAAGAAATCAAAAAAATCCACCAAGCCAAAGCCTAAACAACAAAATAAATCTAAGCAAAAACCTAAGGGCCCGTTAAAAGAGAATAGCGAGGGCGGCTCTAAAAATAAAAAATTTGTTAAACAAGACCAACAGAAAAAGGAAAAGCAAAATAGTAAGAAAAAAGATAAGCAGCAAGATCAAAAAACAAAGGGTAAAAGTAACGACAAGTCTGGTCAGAAAACTAAGAGCAAACAAGTTAGAAAAAATGAAGCTTCAGACCATAAGGCGCTAGTAGCTCCACCCCAGGAGTTAAAGGAAAAAAGCAGTATTGGCCATGCGCAATGGTTGAATATGATCGTGGATTCACCCAGCGAGCTATTGCGCTTGAAATTTGCGTTTATCCAGCGCCACCAGGGTGGAAAAATGAAAGATGGAGAAGAAGCGTGGTAAGCCTGAGGAAGCACTTGAACCTTGCTCCGACCTATGTGTGGGTTCTTTCAAACCCAACTGAGGTTTCTAAGCTTAAGGGACGTGTGATGGTGATTGTTACCTGCTTAAGTTTCGAGAAATTATATGCATAAAAAAGGCCCCATAAAGGAGCCTTTTTAAAGGATGTTGAGAGGCTGCCTATTTAGTGTCAGCAGCCTTCTCTGTTGCATCCTTTGTGTCTTCTTTTTTATCTTTTTTGCCACCACCTGGCATCCAAGTGAAGGGGACTTTGTAAGTCTGCATAAAGCCACCCAGTGTGCCGATAACGCGCCCCAGTGAGACAAACTGATCGGGTACGACGACATGTGCTTCTTGCAATGTTTCCAGTAGTTCGCCGATCACTTCCTCTACATTGAGTTTTTTAGCGGGTCGCTTGGTACGTATGACGTATTGCGACATATCTTCAAGCATCTCATTTGGAATATTTCCCTGAAAGCCGGATTTTGCAAGCAATTTGCCGATATTTCCTTCCATGTGTCCCAAAAGCACCATGATTAACATACTGTAGTTCATGGTTTCTTCTGGTGTAAGGCGACCAATGGTGCCGTAATCCACGATAAAAATGTCTTTTTCCGGTGTTACCAGAAAGTTGCCAGGGTGTGGATCTGCCTGGAATTTACCAAGCTGAGTGATTTGTTGCATGTAGCTATCTTGCAGAACATTAAGAAGGTCTTTGGCTTCTTCTTTATTGCTACGGTCAAGGTGCTCTGTAAGGCGTGAGCCGACAATCCACTCTGTAACGATGACGCGCTTTGTGCACAAGTGGTCTACCAGTACCGGTATGCGAATACGTGGATGGTGATTCAACGCGCCGAAATCGCGTGTGTTTCGCTCTTCGTTACGGAAGTCGAGCTCCTCTGCGGTCATTTCCAATAAGGCCATAACCATTTGTTCAATATCAAGGTTGGCTGGCAGCTTTCCACGAAGTGCGCGGGCGATTAGCTGGAAGGTGGTGAAGTCTTCATCAAATAAGTCACGAACTTTTGGTTGTTGAATCTTGATTGCAACGTCAACGCCTTCTTTAGTGCGTGCCTTGTGCACCTGTGCGATAGATGCTGTCGCAATGGGGTTTTCATCTACCCATTCGAACTTGTCACGCCAGTTCCAGCCTAATTCTTCCTGAAGTACAGTAACTAACTTAGGGAAAGGGACTTTGTGGTTTTCATTTTGAAGGGGCTTTAATGCTTCAATATAAGCCTTGGGAAGCATATCGGGGCGGGCACTTAAGAATTGCGCAAGCTTTACCCAAGTTGCTCCGTTATTTTTGCAAAGGCGGTACAGCAGGTCAGCATTTTTTATGTGCTGTTCTTTATAGAGAGGTTTGTACTGCTCTTTTGGCCAGCCTTCTGTTTTTTTATTGAGTCGAGCGTAGGAGCGTTCGATACGTATAACGGTGCTGACTGCGCGAGTGGTTCTTCGTCGGCCATGCCACAGTTGTTTTGCCTTACGCATGTTGATTAGAGGTTCGTCGAAAGTGAACTCGCTGTATACCTCAAAATCTGCATTACTCATAATACCCTCACTACCTGAAATCTATATTATTGGTATTTTTACATAGCATGCTGAGCATCGCTATGTATTCACTTCTACGCCACTATTTATGAACAGAGGCGGAGTCTACCTTGTTTTTCTCTTTATGCAACAGTCATTATGTGACAGAGAAGCCCCGTTTAGCTTGTCGCCTTAAATACGGCAGCTTTATATCTAATTGATATTGAAAGCGGTTATTTTAGTTTTAATCTCGGATAAGCCATAAAGTGGCTGTGATTTTGAGACACGTTCGCTTATCTGTTGGCAGGCTAAAAGGCCGATAACACCTCTAAGAAGTCGCTTTTAGCTTATTACTACTGTTTTTTGGGACGTTTCTGTAATTTTCTTTGCAAGGTCCGGCGGTGCATGCCAAGGCTACGAGCGGCGGCGGATATATTGTTATCGTGTTCCTTAAGCGTGCGTTGTATGTGTTCCCACTCTAAGCGATTGATTGACATGGGAGTGGCGTTGGGTCCCTTCTCCGGCGCGCCTGTCTCTTTTTGTAGTGCGGCTAATATCTGATCTGCATCTGCGGGTTTACTAAGGTAGTTGCTAGCGCCGAGCTTGATGGCGTCCACGGCTGTGGTAATGGAGGCATAGCCCGTAAGCATCAGGATCTTGCACTGGAGGTTTTTCGAGAGGATGGGTTTGATGAGGTGCAGCCCGGATTGCCCTTCCAGTTTCAGGTCTAAAACCGCTAAATCCGGCGTAGACTGTTCCATTATTACTAAGGCCTGGTCAGTGCTGGCGGCGCTTAGTACTATAAGCCCTCTGCGCGTCAGCGCCTTGGAGAGAACGTGAAGGTAGACTTCATCGTCATCCACGACGAGGCAAACCTGCTGTTCTACTGAATCGCTCATTGTTTTTTCTCTGTTAGTGAAGGGGCTTGCAAGCCATCCAGTGGCACATGCAATTGAATTATTGTTCCCCCGCCTGGGCGGCTCTGCCATTCGATGCCTCCCCCCAGCTGTTCAATGGTGGATATGGCCAGAAATAAGCCCAAACCCAGCCCATGCTCTTTTCCTGTATAGAATGGCGTGCCAATTTTTTTTTCATTGAGGTGGGTGATATCACAACCATCATTGGCAACCCGTAAGCGAAGGTTTTCTCCATCCAGATCGAGGCGGACGGTAACGAGATGTTCGCTGGCTTCAACGGCATTAGCAATAATGTTTTTCAGACTGTGTAGAAAAGCCGGTTTGTTTTGGATAGTGAGGTCAGCGTTCAGGTGGGAGCTGTACTGCACTTCCCGTGAAGGGTGGGTGACCTGGATTTCATGGAGCTGTTGTTCAATAAATTCTACGAGGGAAGCGGGCTCGAGAGAATCTGGGCGCGAGAAACCGGTTCGCTCGGTCAGAGAAGTGAGTACACTTTTGCAGCGATCCACCTGTGTTCTCAGAAGCTTGAGATCGTCATAAATTTCACTCTGGCCATCGCATTCGTATTGCAACTCTTTAATGGTGATCGCCATCGTTGAAAGGGGGGTGCTCAGTTCGTGGGCAGCATCTGCAGCGAGAGTCCCTAGGGCAACGACCTGTTCGTTGCGACTAAGGACCTCCTTTTGCTGGTTTATCTCCTGCTCCTTTTTTTGCAATGTGCGCCCCATTGCTTGCAGAAATACACTTAATAGCACCGCGCTAAATATAAAGCTGGCCCACATTCCAACCAGGTGGGAACCGAATTCACTATTTTCTCCGTGGTGGGGGGAGTTGATCTCTGTATCGTGGAAAAAGAAAGGTGTCATTAGAAAGCTGTATGCGAGTACAGAGCTAATAAAGACGATAAGCACCTTTGATGTTGAAAGCGAAGCGGCAGCAATGGTTACGGGGACGAGTAAATAAAAGATAAAGGGGTTCGCGTAGCCACCAAAAAAATACAGCAAGAAAAACACACCGACCACATCAACAAGAAGGTGGATAAGCAGTGTGTTTTCGCTGATAGAGTCTGCGTTAAGAAGAGTGAAATAAGTGGAAATATTAACGAGTAGCAGTGTTATAAGCGTGTAAAGAACCCCTGGTAAGTAGAGGTCTTCGCTGGACAGGGAATTATTAAAAATGATGGTTAGCAGCAAGCTGATCAGGTAAAAGCTTCTTAAGACGCTAACACGGAAAAGGTTTTGGCGATGAACGGATGAAAACAGGATGCTGGTTGGCATAGGCAGGCGATTATTTAAAATGGTGTTAATCTCTCATAGAACTTGTCGGGAATAAACGTAAATTTCCGCGTCATATTGTCGCAGTTTAAAACAGTTTGCCAAGTAAAAAGGGGATGGCGGTTTCGACCTTGAGCACGCGCTGACCCAGAGTAATGCTTTGGAAGCCCACTTCCGCAAGTTTCTCTATTTCATAGGGGATAAAGCCACCTTCAGGTCCCACTGCCAGCGTGATGTGACCAGAGGAGCTCTTGGGGCAGACGCTATCGGCGTAAGGGTGAGCTACCAGCGCTGTGGTATTGTCGAGTAATAGGGGTAACTTATCTTCTACAAAGGGTTTAAAACGTTTTTCAAGTCGAATGTTGGGTAGTTGGGTATCTTTACCTTGTTCCAAACCAAGGATGAGGTGTTTTCTCAGTTGTTTAGCCTCTAAAAGTGGCGAGCCCCAATAGCTTTTTTCAACCCGATAACTATTAAGTAATATCAAATCCTTGGCACCGAGAGCTGCGCAGGCAGCAATTGTTCGCCTGAGGACCTTGGGGCGAGGCAAGGCCAAAATGAGTCGAAGAGGCAAGGGGGCAGGCGGTGGGTTGTTAAGCGTAACATGCAGTGTCACAGTGCTACTGGTGAGCGCGGTAACAATGCCGTATCCATGCTGGCTATTAATTAGCCCGACGGTGAGTGTGTCGCCAACTTTGGCCCGAATAGTATGAATGACATGTTCCGCACGTTCGCCAGTAAGGCGAGCCTCACCTTCCTGTAGAAAATCCTCTTCGTTGAGCAATATTAGATTCATCGTTTAGAATTCGGGTGGACAGTACCCAAACAGCGTTTTTCCACTGTCTGGGTGCATAAGGCTAATGTAGGTGGCGTGGAGCAAAAGTCTTGGTGAGCGCAGTAGTGCCTCCTCATGCGCGTACATGTCACATCCTAAAATGGGGTGGCCGATTTCGCTGAGGTGAATGCGAAGCTGGTGGGTGCGTCCAGTGATGGGTTTTAATAAGACGCGTGTTTTATTCTCTTCGGGGAAACGTTTTAGAACTTGCCAATGGGTGACGGCGGATTTTCCTGACTCAAAATCGATTTTTTGTTTAGGGCGATTGGGCCAGTCTTTGGCGATGGGTAGCTCTATGCTGCCACTGTCTTCAGGCAGAAGGCCAAATACTTCAGCGGTATATTGTTTAGAAACCTGTCTTTCTTGAAACTGGCGACTAATGTGGCTATGGGCAGTTTTTTTTAGCGGGACAACCATAATGCCAGAGGTGTCGAGATCAAGGCGATGAACGATGCTTGCCGACGGGTGTTCCGTTTGAAGCCGGGTAATCAGACAGTCTTTGTTCTCTTCTGCTCTGCCAGGGACAGATAAGAGAAACTCGGGCTTGCAGACTAAGAGCAGGTGTTTGTCTTCGTAGAGCTTAAGGGGTTCTTTCTCACAGAAGGGGACAATATAGTAAGACGGTGAATTCATGATCAAGGCGCTAACGCTAAGAGGGAGAAGCCTATTCTAACGCCTTCTTGTTTTATGATCTAACCGATTTGTCGCCGTTAATTGGAAGGCGTTGAGCGGGGGAATGTGATGACATTGTCGTCCTCAATATCTTCGTTATTCACCGCATTGCCGTACAGTGCGCGTAAAGAGCTATTTTTACGAATGCCCTTCATTTGCCTGAAATTAACAACTTGCTCATTGGTATTAGGCAGAATGTCTCGTTGATGTTCCGCTTTTAATGCACCAACGAAGGTGAGCAGCGGTTTGTGAAAGGCCCAGCCCAAGCATGCGAATGTGGTGAGAGCGAGGAACAGCTGCACGGGCATAAAACTAAGAATAATTGTCGCTGTGATGCAGCTGGCCAAAACAATAAATGCCAGCATTCTTTGGGAGAGGGTGATGGCGGACGCGTTAGTCAGGGTGTTTTTCTCAATGTGCATCATGCTCAGTATTCCTTAAGGGGCTGATTGCTGTCCTTATTTATTGACGAATTAAATTCATAGAAAGTCGGCGCTAAAAGATTTGGGTTGGTCAACGGTGATATTTTTTTTATCTTCAAATTCAAGTTTTTCAGTTTTGTTTACCGTATCGTCCGACGCATTGCAGGCTATTGCCACAGTGTAGTCCCCGGTGGGTAAAAAGCCTAGCTCGTAAGTATAGTCGCTACCTTTGTTTATAATATTACTGGTGCTGAATGGGTCTCCGCTTGTGCCCCTGATATCCTGTGTTGATTGATTCCTGCCGGAGAAAGCATAAACGGCGGCGTTTTGAGCGACACAAAGCGTGGTGCCGAAATGTGTTCCGTCATAAATAATATTGCCAGAAATACTTCCGGATTCATTTGTTACTACAGAGCGGATAGCTGGGGAAAAGCTGTAAATATTGCTGCTACCATCGTCAAAGATGGATTTTCGCAAATCAAAATCGAAGGTCAAGTGGGTCGTTAAGTTTTCTTCTACGGTAAACGGAACGATAGGAGGTTTTGCATCGCTTTCTAGAATGAGCCCCTTGAAAAACGTGTCCCAATCACCAAAGTCAGGCTGCAAAGGAAATGATACGTCCCCAATGACGATTGAGGACGTATTAAAATCAATATCGAATGTAGCATAGGAATAGCCACCTGCGGGTAAGGCATACTCAGTAAGAATCTCTTCGCTGAGACTGCCTTGCAGAGAGAGTAAGTCAACAAGTTTGGGCTCATCGAAAGTCACCTCTGTTTTGTAACCATCGGCACCATAAAAAGTCAGACCAACAAATTGAATCCATACTGCGGTGGCATCATCGATAGGGCTGTCGGTAACAGCAATGGTTACACTGCCCATAGGCACATTATCGGTATCGCTATCCTGACATGCTGTAAGGCCGATAGCTGTAATAAGCGTTGCTAGAATGGGGATGGCTTTGAGGGTGCTTTTCCTTTTCATGGTAACTCTGTCCAGAATTGATTGTTTAGCCCACGCTACACGAAGTATCTATTTATAGGTATAGAACAAAGCGGGCGTGAAGAACAGTAAATAGGCTTTGAAATAGAGGTATTGGAAATTCACCAACATTCAGGGGGTTAGTGAGCCAAGGAAAACTTGAAGGGGGAGGTGCGGCTGTGCCGTTTGCTAGGTGCTCGCTATGGCTACAGAAAGAAATATTTAAAAACAAGGAGTTATGTCCCGATTGGCGACTTGTATCCCTTGGTGTAACAAAAAGTTGTAAGTTTGTTCCTTGTTACACCAGAACTAAAACTAAAAAAGTGTTGTTTAAAACCTGATGCCCGCTCCAACTCGAATATGCCGAATATCCAGTCGATCTACAGGGGCAGCAACACCTTGGCGTGTCGTAAAATCAGGGCTGTCTATACTCGCGAATTTAAAATCGGCAAAGCCGTACCAGGTGTTACTCAGATCCATAAAGGCACCGACATGAACCAAGTAACCGATCTCTACGCCGCCGTCTATAACAAGAATATCCGTTGCTTCATTTTCGGCACGTCGGTTGTCGAGCATGGCAATTATGGCTCCTACACCTAGGTAAGGGCTGATTATAGCATCAGGTAAAAGGGTGTAGGTGACACTGGCGCCAATGGGTAGTAGGTCAGGGGCGAGAATACGAATTTTACCAGCTTGCTGAGTGTCTTCATCCAATACATTGGCCAAATGTACGTCTTTTATTAATATTTTTGGGAAACCAAGGTCTAGGTGCGCTTCAAAACTAAAATTACGATTGTATTTGTAGCCCAATACTCCACCTAAGGAAAGAATGGAGCGGTTTTCAGGTTGGTTTGGAGCTACGTCGCCATCTCCTGATAGCCCGATTAGTCGCAGGGGTTGATTCACGCCTACAAAGGGTACGCTAATGCCCACAAAGGTGACAGAAGACTCACCATCAACGCCTTCTAAATTGCTGCCTTTGTCCAGAACAAAATCCGGTGTGAATATACCTCCGCCTAGGTTGAGATAAAAGTCTTTAGGGCGAGGGCCTGCTGCGAAGCTGATGGAGCTAGAGAGCCCAAGTAACAAGAGTAGGCTCAGTGTTGTTTTTTTTCTAAGAAAGTGAGTTTTCATCTTCATAGGTAAGCTTTATATTTGGTGAGTGGTGTATTTTAAAGCAATTTTGCTTGCGTTTTTCTTGTTCTTAAAGGGCTAAATCGGGTAGCCGACGCCAAATCGCATGTGCCGAACTTCAAATTTTTCGACACTAACCGACGTCCCGAATCGATCGTCAATATTTGGGTTGGATACGCGCCCATATTTAAAATCTGCAAAGGCATACATGCCCTCTGATATGTCCAGTTTAACTCCAGCGTGAACGATGTAACCAAGTTCAAGGCCGCCATCAATGACAACAATATCTGTGGCGACGCTGTTTGCTCTGCGGTTATCAAGCAAGGCCAGCATGGCGCCAAGACCAATATAGGGGCTGACTCGTGAGGATGGGAAAAGGGTATATATGCCTGAAAAGGTAATCGGTAGCATATCGGGTGGCATAATTTGTATGGGAATGGTGTCAGGGTTGCCGGGCAGCACATCCTGGATGATATAAAGGTTCTGCAGGTCTATTTCTATCATAGATAAATCCAGGCCAACTTCAGCGCTGAACTCATCTGTAATTTGGTACCCAAATGCACCACCGAGGGAGATCATATCGAGGTTTTCGGGTTTTATCGGCACCTCTGAATCGCTGCTTGTCTCCAGCCCAATTAAGGGTGAGGGGGTATTATTACTGCCGGGTAGGATGCCTGAGATTTCTACTTGGCCGGGAGGGCCGTCAATACTGCCCGCCTTGAGTGTGAATTGCGGGCCAAATGCGCCTCCGCCAAGGTTAAGGTAGAACTGGCCCATTTTGGGGCCGGCTGCGTAAGCATCCAAAGAAAAAAGTAGAAGGATTAGTACACTTAAGCCAGTCTTATTCTGGCGCTTTATAATTTGCATGCCACGGAAGCAATAGTCCGTAATCATTGGACATTTTCTCATGCCGTATCCTGTATCTGTATTGGTGACTTTTGAATGAAGATAAATAAAGCGGGCAAGCATACCTATAGCGTAACCAGATGTCATTTGGTTTGTGACACTACACTCAGGTGTTGCTTAAGCTTCAGGTTTATTCATTTCCTTTTTATAGACCTTTATTTCAGCTTCTATATTATTTTTAATCGCTTATTCCGTTTCATCTGGTGTATAGCAGAAAGCGTGGATTCTACCATTAATAATTAGTCATGGAGTGTGAATACACGCCAAAAAGGATGATATTTAAGCGCTTATGTGTCGCTTGTTATGCTGTTTGTCGCAGTATGTTATAGCTCTCACATTATATGGGGCGAATGGATTAGTTCGCGGTGCTCTAATGTCTCTGTTATTGAATCCCTTAAGTGTCGGCTGAGAGTGTAGAACGTCATAACTTTTGTGGAAAAGGCGATCAATGTCTGGTAGAAGTGTTAGCGCGAAATGCTGAGGGCTTTTGCCTCAAAAATTAATTGCCTCTTTGCTTTGTGGAGTCTTGGTAGATAAGAAAATTTTACTTTCAGGTATGAATAGTTACGTATGAGAGAAAAACATCTTATGAGCAAAGACGTTACAACGTGATGCAGGTGCTATTTTGTCTGTTTTGGACAGAAAGAAAAGGTGGTATTAATGAAAAAAATAATGAGAATACTGGGTGTAACGCTTCTAGCGACTTTATGGGTTGGGTGCGAGTCACTGCAAAGTTTAGATGGAAAGACTTCTACAGAGCATGCCGTTAAACCGGCGGTACCCTATAACAGAATTGCTTTGGCGACGGTTTCAGAGCCAACTTTCTATGATATTAAAATTATGGCGTACGACTTTAAAGCTCCGGGTATTACCTTACCAGGAAGAATTGTCGCCGGTGGTTTTAATACGACCAATAAATTTGTGGATCAAGGTCGTAGAAACCGGCGTCTCACGCAAACTTTGGATGAGTGGAAATTTAAACTTTCGGACCAATTAGCCATGGATGTAAAAGAGGCACTGGAGGGCCTGGGCTACGAAGTGGTAATGGTTACACCTAAGTTTCGTCGAGGGGGCAAGTTTGCTTCTAAATTACCCGCCCCTGAAAAACCTGTTGATGCCTATTTAGATCTTTATATTTCTTTTGCGGGTTATGTAGCCATTAAACCCGGTGAGCCCTATGTGCCAACGATAGAAACGCCGCTGCGTTTAACCGATGCTTTTTCTGGAGAGATTCTGTATGCAGGTACGATGAATTATGGCGGGCCGGTTCCTGTCGATGGACCAACCGACCGGCCTGCGGATGCACAACATACAGTAAGGGGTTGGGACAATCTGTGTGCTGTAGATTGCGAAGTAAGCCCAGCAGTAAGTGGGCTGACAGCGGGTTCGCAAGCGATTGCGGATTTAGTCGCAAAAAATATAAAGTAAGACTCTAGTGAAATATAAAAAGGCCGGCTCATATCGTCTATAAGTGCGATATGGGTCGGCCTTTTTGCGTTTATTCACTTAGGAAACTGTAGGCTTGTGGCGATTAACTTAGCTTCAGTCAGCTGGTTTTTTAATAGGGTTCAGCGAGCGAGGGAGAGAGTAAGCTCTCATCCGCGCTATTTGAAGTTAACGAGATAATATATCTTTAGCGATGGCATTAACTTGGATTTCGTCAGTGCCGCCATAGATCTGTAAAATTCGTGCATCCCTAAGCATTTGTTCTACACGATATTCTACCATGTACCCGTTTCCACCATGAATTTGCAGTGCTTCAGACGCGACCTGGACTGCAGTGCGGGCAGAATACAGTTTGCTTGCAGATGCCTCGGATAATGTCATTTGCTTACCTTGTTCAGCCATTTCTACAAAGCGGAATACCAAGTTCTGCAGGTTGACGCGAGCGACTTCCATTTCAGCTAATTTGGACTGGATTAGCTGGAACTCGCTAATGGGGCGGCCAAATTGGACGCGTTGCTTAGCGTACTCAATGGATAGCTCCTGACAGCGTTCTACAATGCCGAGTGCCATTGCGCAAACACCGGAACGTTCCTGGGTGAAAGTGTCTTTGGCTCCTGATCGTGATTGCTTGTCTTCAGAGCCGCCGAGTAGGCGGTCAGTACCAACCTTGACGTCTTGCAGGAATACTTCACCGGTAGGGGAGGAGTGTATGCCCATTTTTCTCAGTGGTTTGGACTGGGTTAAACCTTCCATGCCTGTATCCAGGACAAAGGTCAGGATTTTACGGTCTCTCGGTGCAACACCTTCTTCGTCGAGCTTACAGATGAAAATAATCACATCGGCGTAAGGCCCATTGGTGATAAAAGTTTTTGATCCGTTTAGGATGTAGCAGCCATCTTCCGTGCGGCGTGCGACGGACTTCATAGAGCCAAACGCGTCAGAGCCGGAGCCAGGTTCGGTAATTGCCCAAGAGCAGACTTTTTTCATGGTGATGACATCTAAGCCCCAACGTTCTTTCTGTTCAAGAGTCCCCTTACTCATAATGGCACCACCACCCAGTCCCATGCTAACTCCCATGGCGGTTACCATACCTGGGCAATACTTGCTGAGCTCGATCATAGGGATCATGGTCATAGCGACTTCGTCACCTTTGCCGACCATGCTGGCTGCTCCATCATTGCTGTTTTCCTCTTTTGCTTCTCCTGCGGCGATGGCTTTTTCTTTTTCGATCATTTTTTCGAATTGTGCTTTGGCCATTTGATCCATGCCAAAGGTCTTTATCATTTTTCTCAGCACGTCGTAGGGCGGGGTATCTCCATGTTCTAGTTCATCCAGGTTGGGAACAATTTCCGCCTGAATAAATTGTTGTACCGCTGTGCGGACCATTTTATGGGGTTCACTCCACTCGATCATTGTTATTGCTCCTGTTGGAATATTATGTAAGTTTTTTATTAGTGAAAAATCATCTCTTGAGGCAAAATTTCCAAGTACCTATCAAATAGGAAAGTTTTCAGAGAGAGCCGCGCGCTGTATACCAAAATTTGTACGTCGCTCCGTCCACCTGCTACCCGTACGGTGGACTTCAGTGTAAAACTTTAGGATTAGGGATTATTTATGTGTCGTCACATAAGCACAATGGTATTTGGCGCCATCTATTATGACGTGAAGCAGCACGCTATGTGAAGTTTACAAGCCAGTCGGGTGATAGGTGGCTGGCTTGTGTTTTGAGCCGGGCAGCGAGTGAGGAATGGCTAGGCGATGGGCTTTATAAATTACACAGCTACTGGTTGTTCAATGAGTTGCTCTACTTCTTTAAGGAGTTCGCTTGAGCTGATGGGTTTTTTTAGAAAACGACGGATTCCGACTGCATAAGCAGTCTTTTCGTCAATTTGAAAGCTGAACCCTGTGCATAAAATAATGGGTAGGTCGGGTTTAAGGCTTAATATCTCTTTGGCCAGCTGGGTTCCCGTAATGCCTAGCATGGTATGGTCAGTAAGAATGAGGTCGATACTTTCCAACATATTTGGTAGCTGTTCTCTGGCTATCCGGCTATCGGTATAGGCAGTCACTTTGTATCCGTGGCTCGAAAATAAGTCACGGAGGAAGTTGGCGAGACTTTCTTCATCCTCGACGATAACAATGTGTCCTTTGTCGTTCGATGAGCGTTCGGGCGTATTGGGGTTTTCAGTGTCACGGAGCTGTTCACTACTGGTTGGAAATAAAAGGTGGGTTGTCGTGCCCTCTTGCGAGCTGCTATCTAATAGAATATGGCCCCCGTGTTCATGCACAATGCCGTGAACCATAGGTAGCCCCATGCCTGTGCCCTGGCCGATGGTTTTGGTGGTATAAAAGGGTTCAAATACCCTGTCGCGGTGTTGTTCGGGAATTCCTGGGCCGTTGTCTTTTATGGTGATATCGATGTAGTCATCATCAATTTTGCTGTGGCAGGAGGAGCATGTTTTATCCTGAACTTTATTACGATGGCTAACAAAAATACTAATTTCACCCACTTCGTGCAGTGCATCTCTTGAGTTGTAAAAAAGGTACATGATGACCTCGTAAAGCTGAGACGGATCTATATGAATGAGAGGCAAGTCTTTTTCAAAGTGAGCGGTGACGTTAATGGTTTCGGGGAGAGAAGAGCTTAAGAGTTTAATGATTTCATTGATTGCCGGTTCAGCCTGTATAAGCTGGGGTGATATTTCACTGCTGCGACTGAAGACCATTAGCTGCTGGATCAAGTCTCGCGCACGTGTGCCGGCTTCATGAATTGACCCCAGGTAAGTTTCTAGCTTTTTATTTGTTTCTTCCGAATTATAATAATTGGGGTTTTGAATCGCTTGGTTAACAGCGTGTTGAGATAACTCGGTGTAGCCGAGAATTGATGCAAGTACGTTATTAAAATCGTGTGCGATGCCACCTGTTAGTTGGCCAATGGACTCCATTTTTTGGGCTTGGCGCAACTGAGCTTGAATAAGCTCTTTTTCGCGCTCGGCCTTTCTACGGTCAGAGATGTCTCGGCCAATCCCTAATAAGTGGTATTCGCCTTTCTCTTTGATGACCGTAGCATTAAATTCAATAGGAGTGAGTGTGCCGTTGTTGGCTTTAAAATCCACTTCCATGCCGGTAATTTTCCCGGTCTTCATGAGCTGATCTATAGTATTTGATACGTTCTGTTTTTCATAAGCCGCTACCCACTTTCTGGCATCCGTACCAATGATATCTTGCAGCTCTGAGTGCCCTGTGATGCGTAAGAACTCGTCATTGGCATCATGAATTTTTCCGTGTTTGTCCACAATGATATATCCGAGCTGTGTGGTGTTGACCAGTGCCCAGTATTTATTATCGGAGGCGGGGAATTTTTGTGAGATATGGGGTTTATTGCTGATGTCGCGAAGAACAATAACGCTTTCAATGCTGTTTTTTGCGTTGTAGTAGGTGCTATTTCTTACGGCAATTTTATGCTGTTTTTTATCAAGCGCATTTAAAATAAGGTATTTACTCTGCGTTAGTTCGGGTTTTGTATCTGGAGCGATATTTTGGTATTGCTCGAAAACCTGCTGGGTGATGTTTTTGTTGGACGTCGGGTCTCTCAGATCCAGGAGTTGCTCAGCCTTTTGACCCAGGGATTTTTCGAGGGTGGTACCAATTAATTGGCACGCAGTAGGATTTATGTATTCAATGCGGAGGTTCTCGTTCACGCTTATTACGGCATCGCCCATGGCCGAGAGGATGCCAAGGGCTTTGCTGGTGACGGATTGCTCCGGTTCCAGACGAGTCTGGATGAGCTTCATGAGTTGTTTATGGTGTAAATCTTGTGTTTCGCGCTGTAGGAAGAAAAACTGATCAGTTTTCATCTGTGTTTGGTCGGGAAGGTGGTCAAGATAGAAAACAACGTGGGTGAATTTTTTGTTTAGCTCGAGCTGTGTGATGGGGGGGAAATCATTGGCTTGGAAGTTTTTACTGATATAGATCAGCGTCCCTCTGGGGGATGCGGGTGATTCAGCAATAGCTGTTGCCAAGTTTGGGTGCGTTAGCACTTTGAAATGGCTTTGTGTTAGAGCAGAAAGCAGGGTGCTTAGCTGGTTTTCACCGGGATCTCCGGACAAAATAATGGTGATTAGGTCTTCTGATCTCATTCCCTGAGCCTTATGCCTTCTAATATTTCGTTCTTTGTTTTTACGATGGGCTTTAAAGTAACCGACTTGTCGGTTTGGTATGGTTTTTATTTTTTTCTTGTCGATCAGGGCCGCAAATAATGCGCTTTAAGATTGAACTTGTCATTGGTAAATAATGACAAAAATGTGATCCATTTATCAACATAAAACAAGCCAATGTGAAAACGTGGGCGGCATATTTAGATTGACGCTCTCGTTTTGATGAGTGCTTCTATTTCTTTAAGCAGCTCCTGCGTGCTAAGAGGCTTTTGGAGAAAACGGCGGATTCCAATTTGGTAGGCGGTTTTTTCGTCCATGGAGAAACTAAAGCCAGTGCAGAGGATGATGGGCAGGTCGGGCCTTAATCTAAGTAGGTGCTGTGCTAATTGGGATCCTGTGATGCCTGGCATCGTGTGATCAGTTAATATCAGGTCAATCGAGCTGATGATGCTGGGCAGCTCTTTTTTCGCTTTAAGGCTATCGGTATACGTTGTTACCCTATAACCTTGGGTTGTCAGCAGGTCGCCAAGAAACTGGGCTAGGCTTTCTTCATCGTCAATAACCACAATATGACCGTTTGATAAGCCTGTGGCAGGCAAGGTTTCATTTGCTGGTGCGGTCGTTATTACAGGTTCCGATAATGTTAGAGGCTGTTTTGACTTTTCGTTGCAGACGGGAAACAAAATAACTATTTCGGTGCCCCTTTCCGGCGAAGACTCGATGCTAATGTGGCCGCCATGCTCATGTACGATACCGTGTACGATGGGAAGCCCCATTCCAGTGCCCTGGCCTATTTCTTTGGTGGTGTAAAAAGGCTCGAAAATGCGGTTAATATGTTGGGGGTCAATCCCGCTGCCGTCGTCTTTAATAAGAAATTCGACAAAATCACCGTGAAAACCTTCGTGACAAGATGCGCATTGCGCTGCGAAATCTCTTTTCCTGGAGACGGAAATTTCAATATGGCCGTTTTCATTAAGTGCATCTCTGGCATTAATGCAAAGATTCATGATGACCTGATGGAGCTGAATAGGGGCGATGCTGATTGCGGGAAGATGTTCTTCAAACTGGGTGCTAACCTCTATGGATCTCGGCAAGGTAGAGGATAGTAGCTTGAGAATTTCCTGAATGGTTGGCTCGACTTTTATGGGTTGAGGTTCTACATCATCACCACGACTAAAAATAAGAAGCTGTTTGACCAGATCCCTGGCACGGGTGCCCGAGTCATGAATGGCATCCAAATAGCTGTGTAGTTTTTTATTAAAAGGTTTTATATCCAGAAAAGGGTCTTGGTCTGCCATGTTTGACAAATGCTGGGCAAGCTCGGCGTAGCCTAATACAGAAGCCAATACGTTGTTAAAGTCGTGAGCGATGCCACCTGTTAATTGTCCGATGGCTTCCATTTTTTGCGCTTGGCGAAGTTGCGCTTGTATAAGCCCTTTTTCTCTTTCGTCTTGACGGCGTTGGCTAATATCTCGCCCGATACCGATGATGCTAATTTCTCCGTTTTCTTTTAATACAGATGCGCTAAATTCGATGGGAATAATTTGGCCACTCGATGATTGGAAATCTACCTCGAAACCGATGAGCTTGCCAGACTGCAAGAGCTGCTTGCTTTCATGGCGAAAGCGTTGCCTTTCATGCTCTGCTAACCAGTCAGTTGCTTGGGTGCCGAGTATGGCTCCAAGGTTGTCCATCCCGGTGATGCGTAAAAACTCATCATTGGCATCGACTACTTTTCCCTGCTGGTCAAGAATGCAGTAGCCGAGGTGCGTAGTATTAATGAGGCTCCAATACTTCCTTTCCCTTTCTCTGAGTTCATGCTCTGCATCATATTTGTTGGTAAGGTCTTTTATAATGATGACTTCGTCAACGCCATGAGAGGGGGAGAAGTATCGGGCAGCTTTGACTGAGACTTTATGCTCCCTGCCTGAGGGTGAGAGCAGTACGGCGTGAAAGCTGCAGTCACGATGAGGGGGGGGGGAATTCAAAAAACCTTGGTACATGGATTTCTGTAAGACCTGTTCTATCAAGGGAGCCTTGCTATAGGGGTCCTGAAGATCAATATGCGCTCGAATGTTTTCCCCGTAGGCTTGTGTGAGCGTGGTGCCAAGTAGCTTTTCTGCTGAGTGGTTGAGGAAGTTGACTCGTCCTTCTGCGTCCAAAGAAATAGCGGCATCATCCATGGATGAAAAAATAGCGTGGCACTGGTTCGCATTGAGTGTTGCTGGCGCTTGCTCGTAGGGTTCAGGTGCTTGCTTATCTAAGTGGACGAGCTTGGATTCAAAAATGAACTCCACCAGGTTTTGTGGTGGGTTTTGTTTTTTAAGGAAAACGGTGCTGTTATTGTCTTCTTGTTTGGCGCTGATGGTGTTGGCGTAAACCAGTAAGTTTACCCCCTCGACTTGTGCAATTTGTTGCTGCATGTATTGAACAATGTCGTCATCGCTGTTTTTACAGCACACCACCACCGTGGAAACTTTCTTTATTCGGAGATTCTCACAGGCTGCTATAGGGTTAAAATAACCCCGAACGGAGATGCCAGATTCTGCTAATTGGTCCACAAGCGGATCAATTTCGTGAATTTTTTTTGAGATAATTGCAACAGATGAATCTGCTTTGGTAGTGTCGTCCGAGACCATTTGTCAGGTACCAAAAGAGTTATTTATTTATTTCATCTAATAGCATGAAAAATAGGGGATATTTTTTACGCTTTGCGCCTTAATATTTGACGGTCAATTATTAAACAGTCTAACTTCAAAGTAAAGGCCAAAGATCCCTGTCTAAAAGATTTAAGGCAGGGAGTCATAGGATTAAAAGAACACTAAAGGAGTAGCCAGAGCTGCTGATATGTTTCTGATTCTAGAGTGCAAACCAGTCAGCTCTGACTTGTTTCGGGCTTGCTTAGATTTTTCTGATTACTTCTATTTGTTCTTTGAGCTTTTCTTTAGATGACAGGGCGTTGCTTAATTTCTCTTTTTCTTTTTCAACGACTTCTGCTGGGGCTTTGGAAATGAATTTTTCGTTACAAAGCTTCCCTTCTAGCCGAACAATTTCTTTATCCAGTTTGTCGATTTCTTTTTGCAGGCGTTGGGATTCGGCATCTTTGTCGATCAGCCCCGCCATGGGGACGAGCACTTCCATATCTCCCACTAGCTGAGTTGCTGAAACCGGGGGTGTTTCGTCGCTTAACCAGGTGATTCTCTCTAGTTTTGCCAGGTTGGTGAGAAAGGGTTCATAGCTTTTTAAGCGGTTGAGGTCTGAGTCTGTGCCATTGTGGAGGTAAACAGGCAGTTTTTTCCCTGGAGATATATCCATTTCGCCACGAATGTTACGCGCAGCAATAACGACTTGTTTGATCCAGTGAATATCGTCTTCTGCTGGCGCATCGTGCTTCGATGGGTCCGGTTGCGGGAAGGCTTGCAGCATAATGGTGGACGCATCATCTGTGTTCTTGATAGCGCCGCTCAAGGGCGCAATACGTTGCCAAATTTCTTCGGTTATAAAGGGCATCATTGGATGAGCGAGGCGCAAAATGGTTTCCAGCACTCTTACCAGTGTTTGCCGGGTGCCGCGCTTGGCTTCCTCTGAGCTGTCGCCATTGAGGATGGGCTTGCTGAGTTCCAGATACCAGTCGCAGTATTCATTCCATATAAAGTCGTAAAGGGTCTGTGATGCGTGGTCAAAGCGGAAGTTTTCCAATGAATGAATGAAGGACTCTTCGGTCTGTTGCAAGCGAGAGATAATCCAGCGATCTGCCACGCTGAGTTCCAGCGCGAGTTTATTATCTTGGCCGCAGTCTTCACCTTCTGTATTCATCAATACATATCGGGCTGCATTCCAGAGTTTGTTGCAGAAGTTGCGGTAGCCTTCGGTACGTTGCAGGTCAAACTGAATGTCCCGTCCTGTGGATGCGAGAGAGCAGAAAGTAAAGCGAAGGGCGTCGGTGCCATAGGCGGGAATGCCTTCGGCAAAGTGTTTGCGGGTGCTTTTTTCAATTTTTTTCGCCATTTTAGGCTGCATTAAAGAGCGGGTGCGTTTTTCCACCAGAGGCTCTAACTCAATGCCATCAATAAGATCCAAGGGGTCGAGAACGTTGCCCTTGGATTTAGACATCTTCTGGCCTTCTTGGTCACGAACCAGGCCGTGGATATAGACCTTTTTAAACGGTACTTCGCCGGTGAATTTGAGTGTCATCATAATCATTCGGGCAACCCAGAAGAAGATGATATCAAAACCAGTAACCAGCACGTCGGTGGGGTGGAAGGTCTTTAGTGCATCGGTTTTTTCCGGCCAGCCGAGGGTGGAAAAAGTCCATAGCGCAGATGAAAACCAAGTATCTAGAACGTCTTCATCCTGCGATAAGGGGGTATCGCCAAGCTGGTGCTTTTCGCGTACATCTTCTTCACTACGGCCAACATATTGATTACCTTGGGCATCGTACCAAGCGGGGATGCGGTGCCCCCACCATAGCTGGCGGCTGATACACCAGTCTTGGAGATCCCGCATCCATGCAAAATAGGTGTTCTCCCAGTTTTTGGGAACGAATTCGATGTCTCCATTTTCAACGGCTTCGATGGCGGGTTTGGCCAGGCTTTCAACCGCCACGTACCATTGGTTGGTGAGAAAAGGCTCAATGACAACGCCGGAACGGTCGCCACGGGGGATTTTTAATTTGTGATCATCAGTTTTGATCAGTAGTCCTTGGTTGGTGAGGTCGGCGACAATCTTTTTGCGGGCCTCGAAGCGTTCCAGGCCTTGGTAGGCCTCAGGTGCGCTGTCATTGATAGTGGCATCTACCGTAAAAATATTGATCATTGGTAGATTGTGACGTTTCCCCATTTCATAGTCGTTAAAGTCGTGGGCGGGGGTGATTTTTACACAGCCGGTACCAAATTCAGGGTCAACATGTTCGTCAGCAATAATTGGAATGTGACGACCCGTTAGGGGTAGTTTTATTTCTTTGCCGATAAAGGATTGATAGCGCTCGTCGTCTGGGTGAACTGCAACAGCGGTATCACCCAGCATGGTTTCTGGTCGCGTGGTGGCCACCACCAGATTGCCGCTGCCATCGGCGAGATCGTAGCGGATATGCCACATAAAGCCATTTTCTTCTTCCGAGATCACCTCAAGGTCAGAAATGGCGGTGTGGAGTTTAGGGTCCCAGTTCACCAGGCGTTTGCCGCGATAAATAAGCCCTTCTTCGTAGAGTTGAACAAAGACTTCCTGTACTGCATTGGAAAGGCCTTCGTCCATGGTGAAGCGTTCTCGCGACCAGTCCACCGAGGAGCCTATGCGCCGTAGTTGTTGGGTAATGGTTCCGCCAGACTCTCCTTTCCACTCCCAGATTTTTTCCAGAAATTTCTCGCGGCCTAAATCGTGACGGGATAAACCTTCTGCCATCAACTGGCGCTCCACAACCATTTGTGTGGCAATGCCGGCGTGATCTGTTCCTACTTGCCAGAGGGTATTGTGCCCTTGCATACGTTTATAACGAATCAAGGTGTCCATCAAGGTATCCGAAAAAGCGTGGCCCATATGCAGGCTGCCGGTGACATTGGGGGGTGGGATCATGATGCAATAGGCAGAATCACCACCCTGGGGCGCGAAGTAACCGCGCTGTTCCCATGTTTGGTACCAGGATTGTTCGATAGCGGCGGGGTTGTAGGTTTTTTCCATAGGGATTGGGTCGTTTCTAGAATGAGTGGTGAAGAAATAAAGCCGATCATTATACAACGATTTTCGGCTTGAT
>Ga0209121_10000643_pt1 | contig 36679 bp, 32 predicted proteins | sample Cruoilmetagenom3_FD_187292 | JGI IMG/M metagenome (GOLD analysis project Ga0209121, IMG submission 187292) | Oil polluted marine microbial communities from Coal Oil Point, Santa Barbara, California, USA - Sample 3 (SPAdes) (version 2) | ecosystem: Environmental > Aquatic > Marine > Oil seeps ... | reverse complement strand
TCATTTTCAAGTTTAATGGCCTGCAAGAGTTCTGTCGCAGCCCAGTATAAATTATTGTCCAACAAATATTTCAAAAAAAAGAACACGTCAACATCATCATTATGCTGATGAAGAAGAGACTGGTTTTTTACTATTAAACTATTAGACTCAATACTAGAAGGAGATGAGGAAACTGCCCGCTTAAGCGCTTTAAGGCTCTTGAACTTCACATCAGAAGTAGAGTGCTCAACAATGTACGTGTAAGCAAGCTTGCTAGTATTCTGTACCTGCACAGCAAGCTGGGAGGGAGTGGCAACACCTTGGGCGTCAGCAAGTACACAAGGTGAAAGCACACTCGCGCTGCATGCGAGAAGAAGCACAGCAGCTAAACGATGACAACAAGCAGATAATAAAGTTAGCCTCAAGGTGGGAAGTAGTGCAAATAGAAACCTACTGACTGCTTGTACGATAAGGTCATCACTGGGGGAGATAACGAATAAAACTTTAGCCATGCTCAAATCAGTAATTCTCAAGCAAGCGCTCAATCGCGAGCCATATTCCGTTTCCGACCTCCGCCGTTACGCGACATTTAACCACCCGTCGCATTCATAAATCTCACTATTTTCGGCTCTTCCTCGTGATTAAAGTAGTGTCGCTCAGGCTTTAGCGACATGGCTTCAATTATCGCTTTTTTCAGCACCTTTATATCACCAGGGTGCCGCCTAACAATGGATTTCAAATCGATAGAGTGCTCATTACCGAGACAAAGAAGTAGTTGCCCCTCTGCCGTTACTCTTACTCGGTTACAGCTGCTGCAAAAATTGTCACTGTGGGGAGAAATAAAGCCAAAACGAATATTTTCTCCCTTTGCATAATAATAGCGTGCTGGGCCACCACTGTTTTCAGACGAAGCGCTCAGTTCATAGAGACTAGAAAGGCGCTCCCTAATTTCTTCGCTGGAGATAAAACATTTATCACGCTCATGTTCATCGATAAAGCCCACCGGCATTTCTTCAATAAATGTCAGGTCATGGCCGTTTTTAACTGCAAACTCCGCAAGGTCGAGTATTTCATCATCATTTCTCCCCTTCAAAATCACACTATTAAGCTTAAGCTTATTAAAGCCAACATTTTTCGCAGCTTCTATGCCTTTTAGTACTTTATCTAGGTTTCCAGTACGGGTTATTTCCTTAAACTTTTCTGGCTTAAGCGTATCCAAACTAATATTAATTCGATTTAATCCCGCTTGAAAAAGCGGTGTGGCCAGTTGAGAAAGTTGTGACCCATTTGATGTGAGCGAAAGCTCCTTTAAATCGGGTAGTTGCGATAAATTGCTCACCAATGACTGGATATTCCCCCGTATTAAAGGTTCACCACCGGTTAATCTGATTTTATTGACGCCTAATTCAACAAATGCCCTGCAAACCAGGGCTATTTCTTCGAGAGTAAGGATTTCTTTACGTGGCACAAAGGTCATTTCTTCCGCCATGCAATATACGCAGCGAAAATCACAACGGTCTGTAACAGAGATTCGTAAATAAGTGACATGACGACCGAAACGATCCACCAATACACTTCCATCAGAGTTACCCATTACTCAGAGCCTCCTGCAGAGGGGCTCTGGTATAGCTCAACCTTTGCTGTTTCCCAGAACTCATCCAGCTCCCGCAAACTATAATCACGCCAGTCTTTTTCGCTCGCAGCAACATAGCTTTCTATCAGCTTGAAGCGTGCTTCGAATTTTCTATTGGCCCGAACCAAGGCCATCTCGGGATCAATTTTTAGGAAGCGAGCAACGTTCATCGACGCGAACAAAAGGTCTCCAAATTCTTCCTCAATGGCTTCTGAAGAAGAATTCTCCGTATTTATTGCCTCTTTTAACTCTAGGGTTTCTTCTTCCACTTTTTCTAAAGCAGGTTGAATGTCAGGCCAATCAAAACCTACTGTGCGCGCTGCTTTTTGTAGCTTAATTGCTTTCTTCATTGGCGGAAGGCCCTTGGCAACCGCGCTTAATATACCCTCTTGCGTTGTTTCTGCCTTCTCACTTTTTTTAATGTTTTCCCAGACTTTTTCAACATCGCTGGATTTCTGTATATCTGAAACCTGACCAAAAGAATCTAGGTCGCCGCTTGAAAAAACATGAGGGTGCCGCCTGAGTAGCTTTTCATTGATTCCATCAGCGACATTATCAAAAGTGAATTGGTTTTTCTCTTCCGCCATTTGACAATAAAAGACTACCTGCAAGAGCAAATCGCCTAGCTCTTCCTTAAGGTGCGCAATATCCCCTCCTTCTATAGCGTCAACGACTTCATAGGCTTCTTCGATAGTGTACGGGGCAATTGTTTTAGGCGTTTGCTCCAGATCCCAGGGGCAGCCATACGTTTCATGACGCAAGCAAGCCATAATCGTACGCAGTTTTTCTATAGGGGCTTGCGAATTTTCTTTCATGGATTAGTACCTTCCACTACCGATTTTTAAGAGTTAATTCTATTAACCTCTATAATATTCGGAAGCTGGTTGATTTTTGCAAGAATACGGCTTAATTCGTTTATTCCACTCACCTCTAAAGTGAGTTTCATGTCAGCGGTACTATTATTTCTATTAGATAAGGTATTCATCGCGGTCACATTAACGTGATATTTCGCTAATATTTCAGTGATATCTCTCAGCAAACCTCGCCGGTCAAATGAACTGATATGTACATCTACAGGATAACATTGCTCTTGTTCATCATCTCCCCAGCTTACTTCTATAAATCGATCTCTGCCTTGCTTACTGAGCTGCTCTAGGTGAGCGCACTCTCGACTGTGCACCGTAACACCCCGGCCCAAGGTAACATACCCAACAATGGGCTCCCCAGGAACCGGCTTACAGCACTTGGCAATTTGGGTCATCAAGTTACCCACGCCATCTATCACTATGCTCGGTTCGAGACCTGGCTTTGAATTTTTATTAGATACACGACCTGGGACACTTTTCTTACTCGAATCGGTTATTTTCAAATAAGTATTGAGCACACCAATCACTTGGCTAATTTTTAGATCACCGGCGCCAACTGCTGCAAAGAGGTCTTCCCCTGATTTTAAGTTCACTTTCCCAGCAAGTTCATCCAGGTTTACATCCTTTGCTGACAAGCGCTTAAACTCAGCTGCCACAAGCTCCTTACCGTCAACAATATTTTTATCGCGTGCCTGTTGTTTAAACCAATGCTGAACTTTAGCCCGTGCTTTGCTTGTATGAAGATAGCCAGAATTAGCATTTAACCAGTCTCGGCGTGGCTCAGTATCTTTACTGGTAAGTATTTCTACTTGCTGCCCCGTTGCTAGGACATAGTCCAATGGAACAATACGCCCATTAACTTTTGCGCCTCGACAGCGGTGCCCTACCTCTGTATGAATATGGTAAGCAAAATCCACAGGTGTCGCGCCGATTGCCAAGTCAATTACGTGGCCATCAGGCGTAAATACATAGATCCGTTCATCGGTTATATCATTTTGAAACTGCTCGGCTAAGTCATCAATTTGCTTCTCGCCGAGATCTTCATTCCAGTCTAATACTTGGCGCAACCAGGTGATTTTATCTTCATAACTCCGCTCTACCTTGGAGTGCGGCGACTCCTTATAACGCCAGTGCGCACAAACCCCCAGTTCGGCTTCATCATGCATTTCTTTTGTGCGGATTTGCACTTCAAGTACCCGCCCCTTGGGCCCAATAACGGCCGTATGCAGGGAACGGTAGCCATTTTCTTTTGGCCTTGCGATGTAGTCATCAAACTCTTTGGGAATATGTTTCCATAAGGCATGAACGATGCCGAGAACTGTGTAGCATGAAGCAATATCTGGAACCAGAATCCGAATAGCGCGTACATCATAAACCTGATAAAAATCAATATGTTTACGACGCATTTTGCGCCAGATGCTGTAAATATGCTTAACCCGCCCGCTTATTTCTGCGTCAATATGATTATTGACTAACTCAGATCTAATGCCAACAAGCACGCTCTCTATGTATTTTTCTCGCTCGATACGCTTTTCCGAGAGTAGTTTTGCGATCTTTTTATACGCTTCAGGCTGCAGGTATCGAAAGGAAAGGTCCTCTAACTCCCATTTGATGTGGCCTATACCAAGCCTATGTGCCAAAGGGGCATAAACATCGAATATTTCCCTTGCAACCCTTAACTGCCGTTCCTGCGGGGAGTTTTTTACAGCACGAATTGCACAGGTTCTTTCAGCCAGTTTGATTAATGCTACGCGTACGTCGTCCACCATGGCGATGAGCATTTTGCGTATATTATCTAATTGAACTTTCTTCTTTCCCAGTGCGGCCTTGCGTTTCGGGTTAAGAAACTGCCCAATCGCCGCCATCCTGGATACACCCTCGACAAGTGTCGCGACGCTTTCACCAAACTCTTCGCGCACTGTCTCCAGAGAGACGGACTCTTCGCGCACCGAACGATAGATGGCTGCAGCAACCAGGGAGTCCAAATCCAGATTTAGGCCAATCAGGATCTCGCACATTTCCAGCCCCATCTGGAAACTATCCACCCCTTCCGCCCACTGCGATCCGCCACGCTGAGCACCGCTGAGAACGTCACGACTCATTTCACAGGCACGGCGCAGCGGTTCTAAATCTGGCAAACCACTTTTTTCCTGGGCCTTACTCAACCACGATTCAAGGTCTATTTCACCATCAGCATGGATATAGTGCTCTTCGCGAATTTTAACCATTACTTTTCAAATACCGCGATAGATTCAACATGGGCTGTATGGGGAAACATATCCATCACTCCGGTGTTGAGTAAGGTATAGCCCAATCGACACAGCTCTCCGGCATCTCGGGCGAGCGTTGCTGGGTTGCAAGAGACGTACACAATACGTTGTGGGCCTAACAGTGAAATATTTTTTACAACTTCCAGGGCGCCTGACCTAGGCGGATCCAATAAAACTTTATCAAAACCACCCTTCGACCAATCCTGTTCCCGAAAGTCTTTGGTAAGGTCAGCACTAAAAAAACGCGCATTATTGATACCATTGTGAGAGGCATTCATTTCGCCCCGTTTTACCATAGCATCACTGCCTTCAACCCCAATCACCTCGTTACAATGCTTCGCAATGGGCAGAGTGAAATTGCCGAGACCACAAAAAAGATCCAGTACGCGGTCACCCTCTTTAAGCTCAAGGTAATCCAGAGCACGTTTCACCATTGTTTGATTGATAGAGGCATTGACCTGAGTAAAGTCCATTGGATGAAACAACATCTGGAGGGACAGCTCGGGGAATTCGTAGCTCAGGTAGTCATTCTGCTCATCAGGATAGATACGATGCACCGAGTCAGGGCCTGCCGCCTGCAAGTAGATCCAAAGCTGGTGAGTAGCGCCAAACTCACTCAAACAAAGTTTGTCTTCGTCCGACAGTGGCTCAAGGTGCCTAAACACCAAGGCGCCGTTTATATCACCAAGGGAAACTTCAATCTGAGGAATACTGGCCTTTGCCTCAAGACCTGCCAGTAGTTGACGCAGCGGGGTAATGAGTTCACCAACACGCTTATCCAATACCGGGCATTCATCAATATCCGTAATAAAAGAGTTTCGTTTTTCACGAAAACCCACCAAAACGCCCCCCTTCTTTGGGACATATCTGACACCAAGACGTGCCTTACGGCGATAAGCCCAAACTTCACCCAGCAATGGCTCTATCAGTGGAGGCGATTCAATTCCGCCAAAGTGTGCAAACTGCTCACATAAAGTCTGCTGCTTGGATATAATCTGCTGGCTAGATGACATGTGCTGCAAATTACAGCCTCCGCAAACATTGGCTTTTGCACAGTGCGGTTCGACTCGTTCAGGAGATGCTGTTAGGACTTTGCTTGCGCGCGCCTCTGAATAACGGCTGCCAACAAAGGAATAAGTGCACTCAAGCTCCTCGCCTGGCAGTGCGCCATCTACGAAAAGGGTTTTGCCTTCCACACGGGCAATGCCTCTGCCATCATGGCTCAGGCTTTCAATGGTAACGGTTACAGGCTCAGTGGGCAGAGCTTTTCTTTTACGTCTTCGTTTTGCCATGAATATACATCTTTAAAAAATTGAGTGAGTGGTTTTACTGCGGGCTCGATTAAGAAAACCAAAGCTAGGTATTCAGCTTGGCAACCCAGGCTTGCCACACTCGTATGGTGGAGGTTTCTCGCTTGGCTTTTTACAGCCTGCTAGGTTTTATTGAAAACACCCGTTGAAAGGTAACGGTCACCGCGATCACAAATAATTGCCACAATAACCGCATTGTGAAGGCTTTTGGATAGCTGCAACGCGCCAGCTACTGCGCCTCCTGAAGACACCCCACAAAATATCCCTTCCTTTTCAGCAAGCGCGCGCATGGTCTGCTCTGCATCTACCTGGTCAATATCTATGACTTGATCTACACGATTACGCTCAAATATCTTAGGCAGATAAGCCTCAGGCCAGCGACGAATTCCGGGAATTGATGCCCCCTCTTTTGGCTGCAGGCCGACAATTTGAATATCAGATTTTTTTTCTTTTAGATAGGAAGAAACCCCCATAATCGTACCCGTGGTTCCCATAGCGCTAACAAAGTGCGTGATTTCACCGTGTGTTTGCTGCCATAGTTCAGGGCCCGTTCCAGCATAATGGGCAATGGGGTTATCGGGGTTAGAAAATTGATCCAATACAATCCCTTCACCCCTTGATTGCATGGCGTCCGCGAGATCACGCGCGCCCTCCATGCCTTCCTCCCTGCTAACGCTGATGAGCTCAGCGCCGTAGGCGGACATGGCTGCGCGACGTTCTTCACTCATATTGTCAGGCATAATCAGGATCATGCGATAACCTTTTATTGCCGCTGCCATGGCCAGGGCGATGCCAGTATTACCGCTGGTGGCCTCAATTAAGACATCGCCAGGCTTAATATCACCACGCTCTTCAGCCAAGGCAATCATGCTCAAGGCAGGACGATCCTTAACCGATCCAGCAGGGTTATTACCTTCCAGCTTCACTAGAATGGTATTTGTGGTTTCCCCTGGCAGGCGTTGCAGCCTTACTAGGGGGGTGTTGCCGACATAATCTTCTATGGTTGGATAATTCATAACTGCCAATTTTACCTTAGATAGTAGAACTATCCCAAGCTAAGTCACTAAAAAACGCCCTCTTTACACCGTAAATACCTATTAAGCCATTTAAAGATTTGGTTTGACAGGGCAGAGGCAGTAAAAGTGGGAAAGCATCTAGCATTAAGGTATGTTGTTATTTATAGAGATAAACCTATTACTCACAAAGGTGCCTAGAGTTCAAAGACATATGAACTAATTATTGCGCACCGGAGAACAACGGTCCTTGCAAAAATTTAGCACACGCACACGCCACCTAATCTTTAGCCTTATTCCCACCTTGCTTCTTAGCACCATCCTAGGATCAAGCTTTCTCTCACTTCGCCTTCACGATATAGGGAAATCTCAAATAAGCGAGGGGATTAGCACTCTAAATAACTTCAGCTACTTGGTACAAATATCTTTAAACAGCGCACCTGAAGACAGCGTACAGGCCATCGCTTACTACATTCTTAACCACAGCCACGCGACATCCGTTACGATCTATAACGACAAACAGCAGGCTGTAGCAAAAGCTGGGCCAGAAATGAGCCCGCCTAAAAGTGACGGCAATACGCTCCGTGATAATGCCCATCACACAGCCACCCTTAGTTCACTGCGCTTTTCAACCCCACTACGGGAAGACCTTCTCAGCCCAATAAGCTCTTCATCCAAAAATAGTTCCGACAAAAACTGGGGCTGGATTGAAATTGAAATCCCCTCCCATGCCACGACCGTTAAGCGCTACCAAGCATTCACTCTTGTTCTGGTCATCGTTCTCCTTAGCTGGCTTTTACACCTAGCCATTATTTTTCAACGCGCACACCAGCTGGAAACCCTGATTAACAAGTTCAGTCATGCTTTTTCTGCACTCAAAGCAGGCAACTTTAAGGCAGCTCTGCGAGTTGAAAGCCCTGGTGATATTGGCGTACTCGAAGCCGAGTTCAACTCTATGGCGTATGCGCTACAGCAGTCACAGGAAGAACTGATGAAAAGCATGCAGCTGGCAAACGACGACATCACTGAAACCCTCGAAACGATTGAAATACAAAATATTGAGCTGGATTTAGCTCGAAAACAAGCCGTAAAAACCAGTGCAATAAAATCCGAATTTCTCGCAAATATGAGCCATGAAATTCGTACGCCTCTGAATGGCATCATCGGCTTTACCAAACTTCTGGCAAAATCCAGCCTAGCCTCTCGCCAGCAAGAACAAGTGGCCATCATCCAGCAATCGGCAAATGGGCTACTTGCCCTTATCAACGACATACTAGACTTTTCAAAAATTGAAGCTGGGAAACTTGAAATCGACCAAAGCACTTTTAATCTGCGTGAAGTTATTGAAGAAGTTGCCGACATGCTCGCACCACTGGCTGAAGAAAAGCGACTTGAACTTATTCCCTTATATTATTCGGACACCCCTACATACATGGTAGGAGATGCTTTCCGCGTTAAACAAATCGTCACCAACCTAATGAATAATGCCATTAAGTTTTCCGATAACGGCAACATCGTCATCCGCACCATGCTTCAATCTGATACAAACACTTCCAGCCTGATTAAAATAAGTGTCAGCGACCAGGGACAAGGCCTAAGCCAAAAAGAACAAAATTCACTATTTCAGGCATTTAACCAGCTGAACAGCAGCAAAAATACAAGCAAAGACGGCACCGGCCTAGGGCTCGTTATCTCAAAGCATCTTACCCAGCTGATGGGAGGGGAAATTGGATGCATCAGTGAGCCAGACAAGGGGGCGGTTTTCTGGTTCACTTTCCGTGTTCGCAAAGACCCAATGGGAGACAAACCTCCCAGTCCTATCGTCTTCAGCGATGAGCGCATTGCCCTGTATGATGAGAACCCGACCTCAAGACTTGCTATCGCACAACAGCTGCAACAACTAGATATTTACTATGAGGAATACGAACTGCTGGATGATTTTACTTCTGGCATCCGCAATAGTATTGCCAAAAAAAACCCATTTCATGCAGCAATAATGAGCCTCAACTTCCCCCAGGAAGGCAGCCCGATAATACCCATTACTATTGAAAACATTGAAAAAACTCTAAATTGTCGGGTGATCGTGATTAATCATGGCCAGACCCAGGCAACGTTTCAAGCCCTGCTCGATAAAAGCGCCTCTGCAGTGCTGCATAAACCTCTGAGGTTTTTACAAACCCTAAAGACCTTGCAAGCTTTATTAAAACGTACATCAATTATTGCACTTGAACACAACGACCCCAAACAGGCAAAATTCAGCACGCCTCCGAGGATTTTAGCTGTAGATGACACTCAGACCAACTTGCAGTTACTCTGTATTTTTCTTGGCCAACTAGGAGCAGATGTAACTGCCTGCGACTCGGGAAATAAGGCAGTTCGACTCATTGAGGAAAATAGTTTTGATCTGGTTTTCATGGATTATAGAATGCCGGATCTCGACGGTTTGGAAGCCACCAAAATCATCAGGAGAAACGAAAATAGAGACAAACACCTCCCAATCATTGGGCTAACTGCCCACGCTATGTCAGATGAGAAGCGGCTTTTACTTTCTGCTGGAATGGACGATTGCATTACAAAACCCGTTGATGAAAATCAGCTCTATCAAATTATCACCAAGTGGACAAATCCAACTTTAACTGGTGGCCACCTAGGTGCCAACACCCTGTACGAACAAAATATAAGTGCGCCGCTAAAAGAAGGCTCATCCGGTATCAACCCTATAGTGGATATCACGGAAAGCATTCAATTGGTTGGAGGAAAAGTATCACTGGCAAAAGAGATGTTTGAAAAACTGATCATATCAATTAAAAAAGATCGCGAAAAACTATTAACTCAGAAAAGTGATCCCAGCGCCCTTTTGGACATTGTCCATAGTATGCACGGCGCTACGCGTTATTGCGGAGTACCTAGATTGCGACTCCAGGCCCAAGCAACGGAGATACTGCTAAATAATTCCCCGGACAAAAAAGAAAAAATAGGTTTCGAAATAAAAGCACTCATTGATGAAATTGACAACGTTGTAAACTGGTCAAATGAATACCAGGCAGCTGCTTTCGAATAGCCAGCCGACCTTCGACTAGAATAAAGAAGCATAGAAGCATTTTATTTTACGACTTCGAGAAATCTCTTTAACAAGGGCTGATCAAAAGGCCAGCACAGCTCCTCTTTCGTATCAAGCCGTAATAGTACAGGAATTTTTTCACCGTAAATTTTAATTAAACTATCAGAGTCGGCAATATCATGAACTTCAACCTGAGTGTACTGGCTGATATCAAGGGCACTCAGCAGCTCAGCCGCCTGCTCACATAAATGACAGCCAAGTGTCGTATAAAAATAAACTTTCATAACAAGAACCTAACTGTTTCCACCACAAAAAAGGAATGTTTTGACCTAGAAACCTCAATTGCACACCGAGGGCATAAAGGTGCGAAAAAGATGCGCAGGATATTAGCGCGCATAGGAAATTTTTAAAATTCGTGCTCACCTTATTGGGCGTAAGCGCCGTATACGGCTCGAGATGAGAACCTTTTAAAATTTTCCAGGTGCGGCAAGAGCTCGCCTAAAAGCGCCTAGAGCCTGCCCCATGAGCACAGCAAGTGCATTGGTGCTAACATCGTCCCACCAAAGCTAAAAAGGCCTAAGCAATCACAATCAGGAAGAAAGAAACTCCCCCGTATCGCTCAGGCCAGAAAAACCCTTATCAAGGGAGTCCCTAATTAAAAACAACAAGCTCTTTATTTTTAGCAATTGTCGCACTTCCAATACCCTTCACAGCAAGCAGCCCTTCCAAATTTGTAAATGGCCCATTTGCAGTGCGATACTCTATTATCGCTTGTGCCTTTTTGGGGCCTACCCCGTTCATCAGATCCGCAATAACTTCAGCATCGGCAGTATTAATATTAAACGTAATCATTTCCTTGTTGTGACTTTCCTGCATTAGCTCTAATGGCGCCGCAGTAAGATAGCCTGAATAACACAGTATGCTGAAGGCCAAAGAAACCGTTACTAATAATTTTCTTACGATAGTCATGCTACTTCTCTCCTGAATTTTTAAGTTGTTACGCCGTGTCTTAAACAGCAAGAGAAGCTTAAATAATAGGCAGAAAAAACCCTGCGAAATAATACCCCAACAAACTGGTAGTATTTATTATGAATGCTGGAATATAGGATATTAAGAATATGCTGAACACCAAGTGTCCCGTAAGGGTCTCACCAAGTAGCAGGCAGAGCGCAGCAATACAAAAAAGCCTTAATGTCCTGCCAGCTGAATTTCATTATTTATGTCCAACAAGGCTAACCTGGGGTTTTCTGCTTGGGTAATGGGGCGTCCGATAACAAGATAATTCACCCCTGACTCAAGTGCTTCCGAAGGAGTGGCTATTCTTTTTTGGTCGTTTGTATCAGATGTTTTTGGCCTAATTCCTGGCGTCACCAACAAAAAAGAGTCATCCAGATGCTGACGCAGTTGTTGCGCTTCTTGTGCGGAGCAAACCACCCCATCCAACCCAGACGACTGTGCTAATTGCGCTAAAAGCAAAACCTGCTCATTGGGGCTACGTGAGACCCCTACCTCTTTTAACTCGGCTTCATTAAGGCTTGTTAAAACAGTTACACCTACTAAACGAGGGCGATCAGCACCGAAGCCACTAAGCTCCTCAACACAGCGCTCCATCATCGCTCTGCCACCTGATGCGTGCACGTTTACCATCCAAACACCCAGCTCTGCAGCCATGGCGCAGGCATTTGCTGTCGTATTGGGAATATCATGAAATTTAAGATCGAGAAAGATTTCAAAACCGAGACTGTGCAGCTCTCGCACTACACTGGGCCCGGCAGCGGTAAAAAGCTCCTTACCAACTTTTAAACGGCATGCCTGGGGGTCTAATTGATCCGCAAGTTTAAGCGCTTGCTTAGAACCAGGAGAATCTAAAGCAACAATTATTTTGGGATCTGATGCGGGCATAAATTCCTTAAACAATGGATATAACGAAGATTTTCCCAGCCGAATTAAATGTTTTCCCTTAGGCCATTGGCCTTAATACTGTCCAGTTCGGATTGAAGTTTTTCTAAACGATATTGCAGAAAACCCACTTTAACTTGGCTAGAAATAATAGAAACCAACATAGCCATTAAGCCGATGACCGCCCCAAGGGCGAAAGCATAAACAAGCAATTGACCAGGGGTCGTTTTAATCTCGGAAAAGCCGATCAGCAGCGTTACCTGCTCTGGATTAGAGATAGCCAAAACTAGCGCCAAACCCACTGAAAAAATCAAAGCAATAGTAACGGTAAACAAAGAGAGTGCTTTCATTTATTTACTCCGAATAACGAGCATTTTCAAAATAAAGAAGACGCTAAAGTCTCCGAGCAAGGAAAAAGTTATCTAGGCAGGAGGAACCTTCCAGCAGCAGAAAGAAAAACAGCGTCATCCAATAACTGCGGCAGCTCACGGGGATAAAGGATTATACGATAAGGTGTTTATTTTGCGGAATCAACCCGCTCTCGCAGCTCTTTTCCAGGTTTAAAGTGAGGAACGTACTTACCAGATAAATCTACCTGTTCACCCGTTTTCGGATTACGCCCAACGCGGGACTCGCGATAATGCAGTGAAAAACTGCCAAAGCCCCTTATCTCGATACGCCCACCAATCGCTAGCCTTTCAGACATATCATCTAACAGTGTCTTCACCACCAATTCAACATCTTTAGAGGTGAATTGAGGCTGCTTTGCAGCTAAGCGCTCGATTAAGTCTGACTTTGTTATTGCCATTCCGCTGGCTCCAAGGGTAATAAGTTTGGCTAGAGGTTTAACCGTCAACTCAAGTCAAGGGTTAAACCTCCTAACAATTACGCTTACTTATCCATCTGGGCTTTGATCAAGTCACCCACAGTTTTAGGAGCAGATTCGTCTTGATCATTATGCTCTGCTACTGCAGCCTTCTCGTCATCATTATCTTTCGCCTTAATAGACAAGTTGATCACGCGATTCTTGCGGTCTACACCAGTAATTTTAGCTTCCACTTCTTCGCCTACTTTTAAGCAAGTGGTCGCATCTTCTACGCGGTCTCGACTGATTTCAGAAGCTTTCAGGGTGCCTTCAACGTTATCTTCACCACCCACAAGCTCAATAATAGCAGCTTTTGCGTCGACTTCCTTAACAACACCTTTAACAATAGTACCTTTCTCATTAACAGATACATAGTTAAGGAATGGATCAGCTATTAGCTGCTTAACGCCCAGTGAAATACGCTCTCTCTCAGGATCAACAGCAAGGATAACCGTTTCAAGCTCGTCACCCTTCTTGTACTTACGTACAGCTTCTTCACCTGTTTCATCCCAGGAAATATCAGAAAGATGCACAAGCCCATCTATGCCGCCATCAAGGCCGATGAAAACACCAAAATCAGTGATTGATTTGATTTTACCGCTGATTTTGTCACCTTTGTTGAACTTGGAAGAGAACTCTTCCCAAGGATTCGGTACGCATTGTTTGATTCCCAAGGAGATACGACGACGCTCAACGTCAATATCCAGAACCATAACATCCACTTCTTGACCAATATCGACTATTTTCGAAGGGTGGATATTCTTATTAGTCCAATCCATTTCTGAAACGTGAACCAAGCCTTCAACACCTTCTTCAAGCTCAGCAAAACAGCCGTAGTCAGTCAAGTTGGTGATTTTTGCTTTAACTACCTGGCCTTCTGGAAAACGCTTAGTTAGTGCTTCCCATGGATCTTCACCAAGTTGCTTCAAGCCAAGCGATACGCGATTACGCTCACGATCAAACTTAAGTACTTTCACGTTGATTTCGTCGCCAATAGCAACAATTTCACTTGGGTGCTTGATACGCTTCCAAGCCATATCAGTAATGTGAAGCAGACCATCTACACCACCAAGGTCAACGAAAGCACCGTAATCAGTCAAGTTCTTAACGATACCTTTTACTTCCATACCTTCTTGCAGACTTTCCAACAGCGCATCACGCTCGGCACTGTTTTCCGTCTCAAGCACAGAGCGTCGAGAAACAACTACGTTGTTACGCTTCTCATCTAACTTGATAACACGAAATTCAAGCTCTTTTCCTTCAAGGTGCAGAGTATCGCGAACTGGGCGAACATCAACGAGAGAGCCGGGAAGGAAGGCACGAATAGTATCGACTTCTACTGTAAAGCCACCCTTAACCTTGCCGTTAATAATACCTGTAACAATTTCTTCGTCATCATGTGCTTTTTGCAAACGACGCCATGCTTCTGCACGCTTCGCTTTTTCACGAGAAAGGCGGGTTTCACCAAAACCATCGTCAAGCGTCTCAATGCAAACATCAACTTCATCACCAACAGCGACTTCCAGTTCACGTTTTTCATTAAAAAATTCTTCACGAGGAATAACACCCTCTGACTTAAGGCCTGCATGGACAGTTACCCAGTTATCATCAATGGCAACCACAAGGCCTTTCACAACGGCACCATGGGTGACGTCAAGCTCCTTTATACTTTCTTCAAATAGTTCGGCAAAACTCTCGCTCATTTTCGTTCCTGTTCTTTTGCGGGTATTCTGCAATACCCTAGCAAACCATACTCACCAGCAAGTACGGGTTGGTTTAATAATGACAAACCTTGCTTTTTGCTGGTTATCTACAAGCAAGGCGCATCGAAAAAAGATTAAGTAGTAGCTGGAATTAGATGAACTTCCAAGCACTGTCTAGAGGCGCTGTTTCGTCGCATGCAAAATCTGCTGAAACACTTGATCAATACTCAAATCAGTACTGTCCAATATCAGCGCATCGTCTGCAGGCTTCAAGGGTGCAATGATACGGTTTGTATCTTGCTCATCCCGAGCACGAATAGCCGCCTCAAGGCGCGGGAGGCTAACATCATTCCCGCTATTTTTCAACTGTTGATACCGGCGTTGCGCACGCTCTTCTGGACTAGCGGTTAAAAACACTTTTAAGGTTGCGTCGGTAAAAACCACCGTGCCCATATCACGACCATCCGCTATAAGCCCAGGCGGTTCTCTAAAACAACGCTGGCGTGTTAAAAGTGCGCTTCGAACTAATGGTATTGTGGCCACCTTTGAGGCTAGCTGACCAACATACTCTTGACGAATCGCCTGAGTCACCACCTCCCCCTCAAGCACTATTTCTACGGGAGACTCTGGATCAGAGGCGCCAAACTGAACATCCATATGCTCCGCCAAAATACCAAGGGCTTCTTCGTCATCAAGGCCTATGCCATGGTTATCAACAGACAAAGCCAGAACTCGGTAGAGCGCGCCACTGTCAAGCAGATGAAACCCCAACTCTTTAGCCAGCAGCTGGGAAATAGTCCCTTTGCCTGCACCGCCGGGGCCATCAATCGTGACCACTGGAGTGGTCTTGGGTTCTTTTTTCGCCATACGAACTCCTTATAACTACGGCAGGGACAATATTATGCGTCTTTAGCCACAATCTTTAAGCCAACTTTTTGGGCTTGACTGACAAATGATGGAAACGAAGTGGCTACATTTGCACAGTTAGCCACCTGGATTTCGCCACGACTCCGAAGCGAAGCAACTGAAAAAGCCATGGCGATGCGATGATCACCATGGCTCTCAACGCAACCACCAGAGAATACTCCAGCCTGATCACTGCCTTTTCCTTGAATTATAATTCCGTCGGGGGTTGCTTCCGCATCGACCCCTAATGCTAGCAAACCATCTGCCATCACCTGTATACGATCACTTTCCTTCACCCGCAACTCTTCTGCTCCAGTTAAGCGCGTAACCCCCTGCGCACAAGCAGCAGCTATAAATAAAACGGGAAACTCATCAATGGCCAAAGGAACCAAGCGCTCTGGAATATCGATACCTTTAAGGTCAGCACTTCGAACCACTAGGTCTGCAACGGGTTCGCCACCAACCTGTTTCTCATTTTGCACGCTGATATCGGCTCCCATTAAGCGCAAAATATCAATAATTCCGGTGCGAGTGGGATTGATCCCTACGTGCTCAAGAAGAATCTCGGAATCTTTAGCAATACTCGCCGCCACCATAAAAAATGCCGCTGATGATATGTCGGCAGGAATATCAATGGAGCAAGCTTTTAAGGTCTGACCACCCTGCAATGTCACCGTATCACCCTTCTGATCTACCGAGACACCAAAACCACGCAGCATGCGCTCAGTATGATCCCTAGTGGGCGCAGGCTCTACGACCGTTGTACTATCGGAATATAAGCCAGCTAATAATAAACACGACTTCACTTGGGCACTGGCAACAGGCATTTTGTAGGTGATTCCGAATAGGCATGGGTTTCCTTTAATCGCCAGTGGCGGGGAGCCATCCTGCTCTGTAGTTATATGCGCCCCCATTTCTCGAAGCGGATCAGCCACTCGCCCCATAGGACGCTTTGAAAGTGATTTATCTCCCGTTAAAGTAACGGAAAAATCCTGCGCCGATAGCAAACCCGCGAGCAAGCGCATAGATGTCCCGGAATTCCCTAAATATAAATCACCAGGAGGCACTTTAAGCCCTTTCAGGCCCACCCCGTAGACTTTAACTCTACCGTTGTGAGGGCCTTCAATAACCACGCCTAAATCACGAAATGCCTGCAACGTTGCCAGAGCATCTTCACCCTCCAGAAAACCCTCTACATCTGTTTCTCCTTCTGCAATGGAGCCGAGAATAATGGAGCGATGAGAGATGGACTTATCACCAGGCACACGCAAGGTTCCCGACACCTGCTCGCCAGGCTGTAAAATAAACGTTGCTTGCTTTTCTTTTATGGACTCAGACATAGACTCTAAATAGGCTCGTTGACTTAAAATGGTTGAAAAGTGCTCTCTCGCCGCTTGAGCACGGGTAAAGACTCCCAGCATATCCTGACTATTAGCAGTATCTACTGCAGCCCGGATATGAGCCAGACCCTCCGTAAACTGGTCAAGCACCTCAAGCGTAGCCGCACGGTTTGCCAAAAATATATCGTGCCACATAACCGGGTCACTGGCAGCAATACGGGTGAAATCTCGAAAGCCTCCTGCGGCGTAACGAAATATTTCAAGGTTTTCGTCATCTTTTGCCAGCGTATCCACCAAGGAGTAGGCCAGCAAGTGTGGCAAGTGACTTGTTGCTGCCAGAACCTTATCGTGGGCATCGTGATGCATTAAGATTACCTCTGCGCCCATTGCCTCCCATAGCTCACTGACTTTCGATACAGCTTTGGGGCAGTGCCCACTGACAGGTGTAAGAATAACCTTATGGTGAAGAAATAAGTCCACTTTTCCGGCTGCAACACCACTTTGCTCAGACCCCGCAATTGGATGCCCAGGAATAAAGTTTTCCGGAACCGTACCGAAGACACGCTTGGCCGCCTCAACGACACAACCTTTTACGCTACCTGCATCGGTAACAATCGTGTTCTTACCCAAATGAGGAGCAATGGATGAAAGAATCTTTTCGGTCGCACCAATGGGCATGGAAAGAAAAACCAAGTCTGCGCCCTGAACGGCTCGCCCCAAATCTGTCTCAACCGCGTCAACCACACCCAAAGCCAAACCTTGCTCTAAGGTTGAAGAAGACCTCGCACACCCCACGATCTGCTCACAGAGCTGCCATTTCTTTAGACCCCGCGCGAAAGAACTACCGATCAGCCCCAGACCAATAATAACTACTTTTGACAGAGGGCGGCCCTGTGCAACCGCTGACACTTAAAGGCTCTCCTTCAGAGCAGACAGAAATCGTTCGTTCTCTTCTGCTAAACCAACACTCACCCGCAAACAGCTAGGCATCCTATAATTAGCAACGGGGCGAACAATAACGCCTTTTTTCAACAAGCGTTTATCAAGCTCTGTGGCATCCTTTTCAAAATCCACCGTAATAAAGTTTCCAACAGACGGGATGTAACCCAAACCTAAGCCGGAGAGCCCCCTCTCCAGCTGAGCAAGGCCCCGTCTATTCATTTCAACAGATCGTTGCAAATAAGCCGCATCATTCAGAGCGGCCGTGGCCGCCACGATAGCAGGCAGACTGACATTAAAAGGTTGGCGAACACGATTAAGTAAATCGGCAATATCTGGGTTTGAGACACCATAACCCACTCGCAAACCCGCCAAACCGTAGGCTTTAGAAAAGGTGCGCGTTACAACAAGGTTGGGATAACGATCAAGGTAAGCGAGACCATTAGGATAATCTGCTTCTTCCACGTACTCAAAATAAGCCTCGTCGAGCACCACAACCACATGATCTGGCACCTTATTCATAAACGTTTCAAATATGGGCTTATCGAAATAGGTGCCAGTTGGATTATTAGGGTTAGCCAGGAAAATTAATGCTGTTTTATCACTAATGGCGTTAACCATAGCATCAAGATCATGACCCCAGCGTTGAGCAGGAATGACTACCGGAGTTGCATTGACTGCCAAAGTCACAATCGGATACACAGCAAAGGCATATTCGGAAAAAATAACCTCCTTGCCTGGATCAGCAAAAGTGCGCGCCAATAAATCTAAAATATCGTTAGAGCCATTGCCTAGGGTGATCTGCTCTGCCTTAATCTTTAATTTATCTCGTAACGCGCTTTTCAGCATAAAGCCATTCCCGTCGGGGTAACGACTCAAATCAGGCATCACATCGGATAAAGCAGAGCAAACGGATTCGGCGGGGCCGCTGGGGTTTTCATTACTCGCAAGCTTGATAATGCCGGAAATACCAAGCTCCCGTTCCAGCTCCTCAATCGGCTTGCCCGGTTGATACGGGCGCAAGGATTGAACACCGGAGTGAGCTAATGAAAAGTAATCACAACTCATAGGGCTTACCCTTATTTTTTATTTCACAAAACACGGTGCTAAAGTACCGCTCGGGGGTAAGAGCCCAGAATACGCAAATCGCTCACCTCTTCCGATAATGCGCCAAGCAGATCCTGGAGGGCTTCGTCTTCAACATGCCCCTCAAAATCAATAAAAAATACGTAACTCCATGTACCCACTTTCGCTGGACGAGTTTCGATTCGACTCAGGCTAACACCGAAGCGATGAAAAGGCTCCAGCACGCGATATAGCGCACCTGGTTGATTCCGAGTCGAAACTAAAATAGAGGTTTTATCGCAACCGGATGCGGGCACACTATCTGCCCCAATAATCAAAAAGCGCGTGGTATTGCTAGGGTTATCTTCGATATTGGAGGATTCTTTACCCAAACAGTACAGTTCAGCAGCCATATCACCAGCGATCGCCGCGACGCCCTCTTTGCTGGCCGCTAAACGGGCCGCCTCAGCATTACTACTCACGGCTACTCGCTCTACATTCGGCCAGTTCCCATCCAGCCACTTGCGGCACTGCGCTAAAGACTGTTGATGGGAATAGATTTTTTTAATGCTTTGCCTGCTTCGCCCTTCTGGAATAAGCAAGTGGTGGTGTATGCGCAGCTCAACCTCACCACATACACTGAGTGTCGAATCAAAAAAACTGTCTAATGTATGGTTTACAACACCTTCTGTGGAGTTTTCAACGGGAACGACGCCGTAATTTACAGCACCCGCTTCGACTTCGCGAAAGACTTCATCAATAGAAGAAAAAGGCACACTCACGACACTATGGCCAAAATGTTTGAGTGCCGCCTCTTGGGTGAAGGTTCCTTCTGGCCCCAAAAAACCAATTTTCATCGGCTCCTCAAGCGCCAGGCAGGCTGACATGATCTCCCTGAATAAGCGGGCAACGGTCTCATCGCCAAGTGGCCCTTGGTTACGCTGCATCACATTACGCAAAACCTGTGCCTCACGCTCAGGGCGATAAAATAAAATCGGGGCACCGTTTACTGCTTCACCAGACTTAACCTTTGCAACTTCCAGAGCACAGCTTGCTCGACGATTCAGAAGTAGTTGTAGTTTATTGTCAATATCGTCAATTTCGGTTCGCAGCTTCAGTAAGCCCGCGCTTACTTTATCCGTCATGATTCCAACCTTCGCACCCAGCTTATAGATCGACAAGACCCTACTGCAGGCACCTTTAATTCATTTAAAGTAGTAATCTGGGCATTTTTCGCCCATCAGTTAGCCGTAACGTCTCTCAAAATCAGACATAAAGCTGATTAACGCATCCACAGCCTCTTCCGGTACGGCATTATAAATACTTGCGCGCATACCTCCGACAGAGCGATGCCCTTTCAGGTTAAACAGCCCAGCTTTCTCAGCTTCCTGCAAAAAGGTATTGTCCAGGCCACTATTCGCCAGAATAAATGGCACATTCATCAATGAACGATTTTCTATGGCCACGGGATTGCTAAAAAAAGCACTGTTATCGATCGCGCTGTAAAGGCTTTTGGCTTTACGCTCATTGATAGAAGCCATTTCATTAAGCCCTCCCAGATCTAAAAGCCATTCGAATACCAAGCCTGCGAGATACCACGCAAAGGTGGGTGGCGTATTGTACATGGAGTCGTTATCTGCTGCGGTTTTGTAATCCAACATAGCTGGGCAAACCGGCAAGGATTTCCCAAGCAAGTCTTCTCTGACGATTACAACTGTGAGACCAGCCGGACCGATATTTTTTTGTGCTCCGGCATATATCACTCCAAAACGACTAACATCCACGGGTTTGGATAAAATCGCTGAGGACATATCGGCCACGAGGGGCACATTTCCCACATCGGGAATTTCACTAAACTCCACACCCCCAATGGTTTCATTCGGCGTGTAATGCACGTAGGCAGCATTAGGGCTTAACTGCCAACTGCTTTTCTGGGGAACGCATGTAAAGTTCTCCACCTCGCTACTGGCTACAATGTTCACCGAGGTATAACGCTTGGCTTCAACTATGGCTTTTTTCGACCACGCACCGGTATTAAAATAATCCGCCCCTTTGTTTTCGCCCAGCAGATTTAAAGGTACCGCTGAAAACTGGGAACTTGCCCCGCCCTGGAGAAAAAGAATTTTGTAATTTTCAGGAATAGCCATCAAGGTGCGTAAATCTGCTTCGGCTTTTTCCGCCACCGCTACAAATTCCTTGCTACGGTGGCTCATTTCCATAATCGAGCCCATGCCTTTTGACTGCCAGTCAAGCAGCTCTGCCTGTGCACGCTCCAAAACGGCTTGAGGAAGGGCCGCAGGCCCTGCACAAAAATTATACGATCGCGCCATGTTCAAATAACCTATTTATACTCAATCAAGTGACGAGAGCTTATACCTCGTCACCCTCGTTTTTTTCACTTTGCTCATCGGAATCAGGGTTTCCTGCTTCGGAATCGTCAGATTGCTCACCCTCGGAGGAAGATGCCTCAAGCTCGCCTTCAGACTCACTGCCCTCGGGTTCATCAATGCGCTCCACACCCACCAGGTGCTCGCCTTCGACCACTTTAATGAGGGTTACGCCTTGCGTATTCCTACTTTGCAGAGACACTTCATCCACACGAGTACGCACCAAGGTGCCCTGATCGCTAATTAGCATGAATTCATCTCCGTCAAAAACCTGCACGGCCCCCACTAACTCACCATTTCGCTCGGACATTTGCATGGCAATCACACCGCGACCGCCACGACCTTTACGTGGAAATTCATCCATTGGGGTGCGCTTACCGTAGCCATTCACACTGGCAGTAAGTACTTGGCCGTTTTCCTCGACCACGATAAGAGAGATCACCTTCGCGTCATCGGATAAGCGTATACCACGCACACCACGGGCCGTTCGCCCCATGGGTCGAACATGCTCTTCCGAGAAACGCATGGCTTTACCATCACTGCTAAACATCAACAGATCCCGCGTACCATCGGTAATCGCCACACCGACTAGTTTATCGTCTTCGCCTAGCTCCACTGCGATCAGGCCACTTGGTCTAGGACGAGAAAATGCTTCCAGAGCGACTTTTTTAACAGTGCCCTTACTGGTCGCCATAAATACAAATTGCCCTTCGGCATATTCCCGTAGCGGCAAAATCGAGGTGACTCTTTCGTCAGCTTCCAATGGCAGGATATTCACCAGAGGTTTGCCTCGAGAACCGCGCCCAGCCTGAGGTAGCTGATAAACCTTCAACCAATAAACTTTGCCGCGACTGGTAAAACAGAGCATCGTATCGTGGGTACTTGCAACAATAAGGTGTTCAATATAGTCCTCATCTTTCATCGCTGTCGCTGACTTACCGCGGCCACCACGTTTTTGCGCCTGATACGTATCCAGCGGCTGAATTTTTGCGTAACCGCCATGAGAAACCGTCGCTACCATATGCTCCTCAGTAATGAGGTCTTCATGGGTTAAATCACGACGAGAAGTGATGATTTCAGTACGGCGCTCATCACCATATTGATCACGGATGGCTTCCAGTTCCTCACGTATAAGCTTCATCAGCAATACTGGATCGGCCAGAATTGCAATCAGGCGTTTAATTTCTTCGAGAATCTCCTCGTATTCGGCAACCAGCTTTTCCTGCTCGAGACCAGTCAATCGATGCAGCTGTAAATCAAGAATAGCTTTGGCTTGGGCGGGAGAAAGATAATAGAGCCCGTCTCGCAAACCATATATAACTTCAAGATTTTCAGGGCGGGACATATCGCCACTGCCTGCACGCTCCAACATATCTGCCACGGCACCTGGCGACCAGCCTTGGGAAACCAGTTTCTCCCTGGCTTCTGCGGCATTAGTGGAGGCCTTAATTAAAGCAATAACCGGGTCAATATTATTCAGCGCTATGGCTAAACCTTCTAATACATGGCCTCTTTCTCGGGCTTTTCTTAATTCAAAGACAGTTCGACGTGTCACCACTTCGCGACGATGCGAAATAAAGGCTTCCAGGATCTGTTTCAAATTAAGAATTCTGGGCTGCTGATCAACCAGCGCAACCATGTTAATACCGAAAACGGACTCAAGCTGTGTTTGCGTATAAAGGTTATTCAGCACAACATCGGATACTTCGCCGCGCTTAAGCTCGATAACGATACGCATGCCGTCTTTATCAGACTCATCACGAAGCTCGGAAATACCTTCGATCTTCTTATCTTTAACCAGCTCAGCAATTTTCTCAATCAGGCGGGCTTTGTTTAACTGATAAGGAATCTCAGTGAATATAATACTTTCACGATCTGTTTTGGGGTCCACCTCAATTTCACTGCGAGCTCGCATGTAAATACGACCCCGACCTGTGCGATACGCCTCGAGAATGCCCGCTCGACCGTTAATAAAGGCTGCGGTGGGAAAATCAGGGCCAGGAATATATTCCATCAGCTCATCGATGGTAAGCGCCTCGTTATCCATCAACGCCAGGGTGGCACTCACCACCTCAGTGAGGTTGTGCGGCGGTATATTGGTCGCCATACCCACGGCGATACCGGATGAACCGTTCACCAGCAAGTTTGGTACACGGGTCGGCAAAACTTCGGGGATTTGTTCCGTATCATCGTAGTTAGGAACAAAATTAACCGTCTCTTTTTCCAGATCAGCCAGTAGCTCGTGGGCAATTCGGGCCATGCGGACTTCGGTGTAACGCATCGCTGCAGGGGAGTCGCCATCCACAGAGCCAAAGTTACCCTGACCATCCACCAGCATATAGCGCAATGAAAAAGGCTGAGCCATGCGAACGATGGTGTCGTAAACCGCTGAATCACCATGGGGGTGATATTTACCGATAACATCACCCACCACACGGGCTGATTTTTTATAGGGCTTGTTCCAGTCGTTATGCAGCTCGTGCATAGCAAATAAAACACGACGGTGAACGGGTTTAAGGCCATCACGCACATCAGGCAGCGCCCTGCCTACGATGACGCTCATGGAGTAATCGAGATAAGATTTTTTTAACTCATCTTCGATATTGACCTGCAGTATTTCTTTGGCAATTCCGGCCATATTATCGTGCCCACTCCCTACTTAAAAATCACTACCAACACACCCTGTTCCTTTAGCACTTGCACTTGAGGTAATCAAATCAAGGGTGATCCGCTAAACCGAACAATTCTACCATAGTTTTAGGAGCTTAATGAAATATCATCCTGACGCGACCTTAGTACAAAAGCATAGGGCAACAAGCCACTGCTCAGGCTAATTTCTTGATCGAAGAGCAACCGAAACAAGTGCGCGATAACCCAGCAAAGCAAATCACACCAATGGGCAGGCATAATGATTCATTTGGAGAGTAGAATGGCCCGCCATGAAAACTGAAAAATCGACAAACAAGCGACAGTCCGCATATTGGATGACAGGCACCCTTGCTTCATTCTGCCTTATGGCTATTGGCGCTCGGGAGCTAAGTGGCGAAATATCCACACCCCAACTTTTGTTCATTCGCAGCCTCACAGGCCTGATGATAATGACCGCCATTATTAAAACCCAACACGCTCCTAGCCCCTTAAGCACTGAGCGATTCACACGTCACCTCATGCGCAATACCACCCATTTTATTGGTCAATATGGGTGGTTTTTGGGAATCACATTGCTGCCTCTGGCGGAAGTATTTGCGCTGGAGTTCACAATGCCCATCTGGGCAACGCTTTTAGCGCTGCTATTTTTAAACGAAAAGTTCACCCTGAAAAAAATCGGCGTATTGGCAACAGGGTGGATCGGTGTTCTGATCATCATTAGGCCGGGCCTCACCCTATTTAATCCTGCAGCCCTGATTGTTCTTGGTGCCGCTCTATTCTTCGCCATCTCTCACTCTACGACCAAATCACTGTCCGAGACGGAAGAGCCCTCTGTCATTCTTTTTTATATGTGCCTTATCCAACTGCCCATCGGCTTTGCTTTCGCAATTTTTGATTGGACATGGCCGCAAAGCTTTCAGCATTGGTTATGGATCACTTGCATAAGCGTTACCGCACTCTCTGCCCACTACTGTATAACAAAAGCCTTACAAGAAGCTGAGCTGAGCGCAGTTGTCACAATGGACTTTCTTAGACTGCCTTTAATCACCCTCGTCGGTTTTTTCATTTACAATGAGGCCATTGATTTTGCAGTGATCGTCGGCGGAGCGCTTATGCTAGCAGCGAATCTCGCCAATCTAAGCCAAGCTCGAAACCTCACCGCACCCGCAAAATGAGCGACAACATGTCTACAAACATACCTCCCCAACCCTCCACCGAAGTAGATCTGATTATTTGTTCCGGCTGGGTCATTACCATGGAGTCACCCGATGCCGTACTTGAAGACCACGCCGTAGTCATCCACCAAGGTCGAATCATCGACATCCTACCTTGCGCGCACATCAACCAGTACAAAGCCAAAGAAACGATCCACCGCCCAGAGCACGCCTTGCTGCCCGGTTTTGTGAATGCCCATGGTCACAGCGCCATGACCTTATTTCGTGGTTTAGCCGATGACCTGGCACTGATGGACTGGCTCAATCATCATATTTGGCCTGCGGAGAAAAGCTGGGTAGATCCCGAATTTGTCGAACACGGCGCTGAGCTGGCCATCGTAGAAATGATTCGCTCTGGCACCACCACCTTCTGCGACCAATATTTTTTTCCTGAAACCACGGCGCTCGTCGCGGAACGCAACCATATTCGCTGCCGCTTGAACACGCCAGTTTTAGACTTTCCCTCCGCCTGGGCAGAGTCTGCGGATGACTATCTTGATAAAGGCATCAGTCTTTTTAAACAGCATGAGAACCACCCCTTAATCAGCGTATCTCTTGGTCCACACGCCCCGTATACCGTTTCAGATAAAGCCCTTGAAAGAGTCATGGAAACTGCGAAAAAATATCAATGCGGCATTCATATGCACGTCAACGAAACCGCTCACGAGGTCGAGGAAGCTCTGAAGCAATCGGGAATACGCCCAATAGAAAGGCTGAATAACCTGGGTTTACTTTCTCCGCAATTTCAAGCCGTACATATGACACAGATTACGGATATCGAAATATCCCTACTCGCCAACTCAGGTGCCCATGTTGTCCACTGCCCCGAATCCAATCTCAAGCTTGCGAGCGGCCTATGCCCAGTTCATCAACTACAGGAGGAGGGTATTAATGTCGCCCTAGGAACAGACGGTGCGGCAAGTAATAACGACCTGGATATGATTTCAGAGCTGCGCACCGCATCACTGGTGGCAAAACTCGTTGACCATAACCCCACCGCCCTGCCAGCATACGAAGCATTAAAGCTTGCTACTATTAATGGTGCTAAAGCATTGGGCCTAGCAGATGATATTGGCAGCATTTGCACAGGAAAGTCCGCCGACCTCATTTCTATTGACCTTTCAGCACCCGAGTTACAGCCCCTTTATAACCCTGTATCACAAATAGTGTTTTCTGCGGGACGGGAAAATATCACCGACACCTGGGTAGCTGGTAAACAGCTCATGAATCAACGACAATTAAACTTTATTAATGAAAATGATACGTTCACTTTTGCAAAGTCCTGGCAAGCAAAAATTGCCGCATTCAAATATTGATAAACAGGGAAAACGGGAAAATGGATACTGAAACAATAGAAAATATTGATCGCGCAGAACTCGCTAAGTTTGAAGCCATTGCATCAAGATGGTGGGATCCCGAAAGCGAATTTCGCCCCTTGCACGACATCAATCCGCTTCGCCTGAATTACATTGATGAACGCTGCAGCTTAAATGGCAAAACCGTCATCGATATTGGCTGTGGCGGCGGAATACTTTCCGAGTCCATGGCAAAACGCGGCGCCCATGTCACCGGCATTGACATGGGGGAAGCCCCCCTTGCGGTCGCCAAACTCCATAAACTCGAAAGCGGCGTAGAGGTAAACTATTTACATAGCACCGCCGAGGCTTTCGCAGAACAGAAGCCAGAAAGCTACGACATTGTGACCTGTCTTGAGATGCTTGAACATGTGCCCGACCCCGCCTCAGTGATCAAGGCCTGCGCAAAACTCGTCAAACCTGGTGGCCACGTATTTTTCTCCACTATCAATCGAAACCCAAAATCCTTTGTTTTCGCCATTGTGGGAGCGGAATATGTTTTGAACATGCTTCCCAAAGGTACCCACGACTACAAAAAACTGATTCGGCCTTCCGAATTAAGTAAATGGAGCCGGGCTGCACGGCTTAACGTTACAGAAGTCAGCGGCATGACCTACAACCCATTTATGAAACGTTACAAGCTTGGCCGCGATGCCAGCGTTAACTATCTTATTCACACCCAAAAACCAGAAGCCTAAATGTTCCCAGAAACCGTACTATTTGACCTTGACGGCACATTACTCGACACCGCACCGGATTTTATTCTGGTGCTTAATGCGCTGCGGCAAGAATATGACTTACCCCCCCTGCCCGATGAGCAAATACGCAACACGGTCTCAAACGGCGCTCGCGCTCTCGTTACACTGGGTTTTGGTGTAACCGAAGGGGACGAAGGCTTCGAAGCTTACCGTGAGAAGCTACTTTCTGCCTACCTCTGTCAGCTTGGCCAGGCGAGCCGATTATTTCCGGGCATGAATGATTTGCTTTCAGTACTGGAAGAGAAAAGCATCCCATGGGGAATCGTCACCAACAAACCGAGCCGTTTTACCATCCCCTTATTAGAAACGCTGTCCTTATCTAAGCGGTGTAAAGTTCTAGTTTGCGCCGATCAGGTAACAAAACCCAAACCTCATCCTGAATCACTGCTCAAAGCCTGTGACATCGTCAATGCACACCCCCAAAACAGTATTTACGTGGGTGATCACCGGCGAGACATAGAAGCTGGCCATAGCGCCAAAATGACTACCATTGCCGCCCTTTTTGGTTATATTTCTGAAGATGACAAGCCTGAATCCTGGCAAGCCACTTACCAGGCAAATAGCGCTGCGGATATTCACAAGCAAATCTTTGGGTAAGCAAGAAACATACAAGCAGATTAGGCCAGCTGTAAATTTGCTTCTTATAGAAGCTCTGAACATATCTGGACTTAATAAAGCGCCACACAACGTTAAGTTCGCCTGTTACACTACCCCTATATCCCTTATAACGTAAAAGAAGCGTCCTTATGCCTGACTTAAGACCCCATGAGTATCAAGCCCCTGAAAACCTCCTCAAAGACAAGGTTATCCTTGTTACGGGCGCAAGCGATGGCATAGGAAAGGCATCAGCAATCGCCTACGCCAAACATGGGGCCACTGTTATTCTTCTGGGCCGTTCCATCCCTAAACTGGAAGCCGTTTACGATGAGATTGAACAAGCTGGGTTTAACAAACCTGCAATCTACCCGCTGGATCTTGCCCATGCCGCCGAACACGACTACCAGGAACTTGCCAACATCCTTCACCGAGAATTCGGCAAGCTCGATGGCCTGCTACATAACGCCGGCATACTGGGTGAGCTAACACCAATTGAACAATACCCAGAAGAGTTATGGCAGAAAGTGATGCAGGTAAATGTTAATAGCGCCTTTATGCTTACCCAGGCAGTCTTACCGCTGCTGCGCAATGCGAATAACGCGTCATTGATATTTACATCCTCCAGCGTTGGACGGAAAGGTCGCGCCTACTGGGGTGCCTATTCGGTCTCCAAGTTCGCTGTAGAAGGTTTAATGCAAGTGCTCGCTGAAGAACTAGAGAATACCTCGAAGGTTCGCGTGAACAGCATTAACCCCGGCGCTACCCTTACTGCCATGCGCTCATCGGCCTTCCCCGCAGAAAACCCGGAAAGCCTTCGCCGGCCGGAGGAGATTCTTGCCGCTTATCTGTATTTAATGGGTGATGACAGCATTGGCACCCACAGCCAATCTATTGACGCCCAGGCGCCCAGCAAATAGTTTGCGAATTAGTGTCACTATTAACAAACTGTAACAAGCTTTAGTTTCAATAACTTGCCTTTTCGACAATTTATATTAGTCTTTTAAATCATAGACTTGTAAATCTGTCATTTTTGCTAACCAGGGAAGGTAAGCATTTTTAGGCACATTCGGCTCCAGCCTCAGCTTCACAAAAATGAACCTGGCCCTATAACTCGCCTTGCCTCCCCTCCCTTTAATAACAAACAATTGTTACTTATTAAGATTTTATTCATTTGGAATCTAAGGCCAAATATTGGCACAAAAATCGCTCAATATTTACTTTAGAGGCGGCGCTAAACCAGTTTTTGTCGCGGTCGATAAGTAAATAGAAGTTGATGAGGATGAAAACGAAGATGATTAATAGCCCCCATGCGAACAAGATTAAAAAAGTTACTAGAGAACTTGCCGCTAACGACGAAGTACAACTCTCGCTTGGAGCATCTTTCCAATACCAGCAACTACAACTCAGCCAAAAGCTTCACACTACCCTCGAGGTGGAGGAATTATTACACCTGTACTTCGAGGAGCTGGCAGACCAGTATCACATTACGGGCCTTCTTTATTCTTGCCCCAACAATAGTATTGAAATTTCCATCGGCACCACCACAGAATTTTCTTATGGACAGCGACTGTTTGCAGACAGGGACTTTTTGGGAGTCATCACAATATGTTGCCAAGAAACATTTAAAGAGTCGAATGAAAGGAAGATCAGACAATTAAGCCACACCTTTGCCTTTTCACTTCGAAATGCTCTGGCTTTTCGCCACTTAAAGCTCTCCTCACAAACCGACCACCTCACTGGAGCAGGTAACCGGGCGGCCCTAGAAGCAAGTCTTGATCGTGAGTTTGAATTAGCACATCGCCACAACCACACCCTTTCATTGCTTATTCTCGACATCGATCATTTTAAATCCATCAATGACCAGCATGGTCACCTCTTCGGTGACAAGGCGTTAAAAACCCTCGTTGAAGAGCTGAAAGCTGTCGCTCGAACAAGCGATACCGTATTCCGTTTTGGCGGAGAAGAGTTCGTTCTTATTCTGAACAGCACAAACATCTACGGCGCTATAGTGATTGCGGAACGCATCAGAAAAGCAGTCGAAAAACTTAGACTTAAGTCAGACAGCGGAGAATTCGTATCATTCACCATTAGCATCGGCACAGCAGCGCTACGCAAACATGAGCTTGCCAGTACTTTAATCGAACGAGCGGATAAGCAGCTTTACTTGGCCAAAACGAATGGGAGAAACCAAGTATGGGGAGATACCACCCCCCCCTCGCTACAGGCACCTGCGAATAAATTTATAAGTGCTTAACGTTTATTTTTACGGTTCTTTTTTGCACCAGCTTTATATTCTTTTTCAGTAATTTTTTTACCGTACTGAGAGGGGCGCCGCTTGTTTTCGACGCCCGCTAACTTTGCTAGGGGCTCTATTTCATCACGCCCCAGCTCTACCCAGCTTCCTGCCTTAAGATCAGGGGGAAGGAAAATATTGGCAAAACGCACACGCTTCAGGCGACTCACCTGCATGCCCTGTGATTCCCATAAACGACGCACTTCACGGTTCCGGCCCTCACGAATGACAACGTAATACCATTGGTTAAGCCCTTTACCACCACCCGCTACAATATCCTCAAAACGCGCCATACCATCTTCAAGCAAAACCCCTTCTGTCAGCTTAGTAAGCACTTCATTGCTAGGGGTTCCCTGCACTCTTACCGCATATTCTCGCTCAATTTGCGTAGAAGGGTGCATAAGACGGTTGGCCAACCCGCCATCAGTGGTAAACATCAACAGGCCTGAAGTGTTAACATCAAGTCGTCCAATAGCAATCCAGCGCTCCCCTTTTAAGCGGGGCAAGCTATTAAACACTGTAGTTCTGCCCTCTGGGTCGGAACGCGTGCACACCTCTCCTTCAGGCTTGTTATAAACCAGCACGCGACGACGTGTATCTAACTCAGACGAAATAGCAACCGAATGCCCGTCTACCTTAACCTGATCTGTCGCTTCAACGCGATCACCAAGCTTTGCAACAGAGCCATTCACGTGAACGCGCCCACTCTGAATCCACTGCTCCAGCTCTCTTCTTGACCCTAAACCCGCTCGGGCCAGCACTTTTTGCAGTTTTTCACTCATGAATATGACTCTTAATAAGAAAAATAGGACAATCGATAAACAATAATTTTTTTAGGCTTCGCTTGGAGTTTCCAAGCTTTCAACATCAGGGTCAAAGCTTGGCTCAAGCACTTCATTGGCCACACTTTCACCCTCGTCACGACCTGGGTCCAGAGGCTCCACAGTAGAGGCTGCTGGCTTGTCATTTTCCAGTGGCCGCTCTGAGTCTGTATTCTCTAGCTCAAGCTCTTCATTGATCTTACCCAGTTCGCGAATATCAGCTAAGGGTGGCAGCTCATCCAGATTTTTGAGATTAAAGTAATCAAGAAATGCTCGCGTGGTCGCAAACATTGCAGGTCGACCCGGTACATCTCTATGACCAACAATTCTTACCCAGTCCCGCTCAAGCAGACTCTTCATTATATGACTACTCACTGCAACACCGCGAATGGATTCAATATCACCTCGCGTGATGGGCTGCCTGTATGCAACCAGCGAAAGTGTCTCAAGCATGGCCCGCGAATACCTAGGGGGCTTCTCCTCCCAGAGTTTACTGACCCAAGGGCTATACGCTTCTCGAACTTGAAAACGATAACCCGAGGCCACTTCCGCTAGCTCGATGCCACGCCCCTGGTAATCTTCCTGCAGGGTACCCAGGCTGGTTTTGATATCTGCCCTGGTCGGGCGATGATCTTCTTCAAACAAGGCCCCCAACTGATCAACATTCAAAGGGCGACCCGCCGCCAGTAATGCCCCCTCAAGAATATTTTTTAATTCGTTTATATCACTGCTCATTGTTTTGCTTTTACATGAATGGGGGCGAAGGTTTCACTCTGTACTATTTCGATAAGGGATTCTTTTATCAGCTCAAGCATTGCGATAAAACTCACCACCACACCCAGCCTGCCCTCTTCAACGGTAAACATGGCGGTAAAAGGAACAAATGCTTTGCCAGACAGGCGATCCAACATATGGGACATTCGCTCCCGGATGGACAGGGATTCCTTTTCAACATGATGGCTTTCAAACATATCTGCACGTTGCAGCACTTCGCGCAAGGCGATCAAAATTTCATCCATATCCACATCAGGAAAGGTTTTTTCCGTTGCCAGCTTCACAACTTTCACCTCGGTAGGAAAAGTATCTCGGCCTTCGCGAGGTAATTCTTCGAGATCCTCAGCTGCTTTTTTAAAGCACTCGTATTCCTGTAGGCGGCGAATCAATTCTGCACGTGGATCTTCCTCGTCTTCATCATCGCCCTGCTGGCGCGGCAAGAGACTACGGGATTTAATCTCACTGAGAAGTGCTGCCATAACCAAATATTCAGCCGCCAACTCAAACTGCCAGGCCTCCATCAGGTTGACATAGGCCATGTACTGCTGGGTGACCTCTGCAACCTTGATATCGAGAATATCTAAATTTTGGCGCTTGATCAGATAAAGCAACAGATCGAGTGGCCCCTCAAAGGTTTCAAGAAACACCTCCAGCGCATCAGGGGGAATATAAAGGTCTTTGGGGAATTCTTTTAGCTGCTCCCCACCCACCGTGGCAAAGGGCATTTCTTCCTGCTGGGGTAGCGGGTCTCCGCCAACACTACTCCCCATAACCGAGCTGGTCTCTACCGTCCCTCCCTTTTTTACTGGAGAACTCACTTCGACGCTCAAAGTAACCCCCTTGCCTTAACGATAAGAAAGACCCATGGCACTCCGTACTTCTTTCATAGTTTGGCGCGCTTCTTCTTGTGCTTTTTCACAACCATCAGCAACAATGCTACGCACAAGATCTGGATCAGACTCGTACTGTCGCGCGTTTTCCCGTATAGGGGCCAGCTCGGCTTGCACTGCTTCAATAACTGGACGCTTACAATCAATACAACCAATCCCGGCAGAGACACACCCATTCTTCACCCACTCTAAGGTTGCTTCATCAGAATATACTTCGTGAAACTGCCATACTGGGCACTTGGCAGGGTCGCCAGGATCATTTCGTCGCACCCTGGCAGGGTCAGTGGGCATAGTGCGAATCTTTCTATCTACTTCATCAGGTGATTCACGCAAGGAAATGGTATTACCATAAGATTTGGACATTTTTTGACCGTCTAAGCCAGGCATTTTGGAGGCCGGAGTTAGTAGCGCCTTAGGCTCGGGAAGAATCACTTTTCCACCACCCTCCAAGGACCCTAACAAGCGTTCTTTATCTCCCAAAGTAATGTTTTGCTGATCTTGAACCAATGCTTGTGCTTTTTCCAGCGCCTCGTCATCACCTTGCTCTTGATAGGTTTTACGCAGGTTGCGGTAAATCTTCGCGGCCTTTTTACCCATTTTGGTTATGGCCGCTTCTACTGCTTCTTCAAAACCAGGCTCGCGCCCGTATAGATGGTTGAAACGCCTTGCCAGCTCCCTCGTCAATTCTACGTGGGCGACTTGGTCAGCACCAACGGGGACATTACCTGCCCGGTAAATAAGAATGTCGGCGCTTTGCAGCAATGGATAACCAAGAAACCCATACGTAGCCAAATCTTTTTCTTTTAGCTTCTCTTGCTGATCTTTATAGGTGGGCACCCGTTCAAGCCAACCAAGCGGGGTAATCATAGAGAGCAAAAGGTTTAGCTCAGCATGCTCTGGCACGCGAGACTGTAGGAAAATCGATGACGACCCAGGATTAACACCCGCGGCCAACCAGTCGACCACCATGTCCCAGACGCTTTGCTCGATAATACTGACATCCTCATAGTGAGTGGTCAGCGCATGCCAATCAGCGACGAAAAAGAAGCACTCGTATTCATGCTGGAGCTGTGTCCAGTTTTTGAGTACGCCATGGTAATGACCGAGGTGCAGCTTTCCGGTAGGCCGCATTCCTGATAGTACCCGATGCTGAGGAACAACCGAGTTCAAAGCTCTCTCCTTAAATACTGATTAAACACAAAGATATTTTGCCAAATGGAGGCAAAGTTTACCGATCTTGGCTTAAATAGGAAAAACATTCTTCAATGTTTTTCCTATTTAAGCCAAGATCGGTTCTACAAGCTGGGGGTTACAAAAAAGGGCTCGGGTCGCCAAAGCCCTCTCGCACCACTTCTGGCGCATCCTCCACCATATCAATGATAGTGGTCTCCTCCATCATTCCATAGCCGCCATCAACAATAAGGTCGACTTGCTGCTCAAGAAAATCCCGAATTTCCTCCGGATCACAAAGTGGGTATTCTTCGCCGGGCAAAAGCAAGGTTGCTGTCATAAGGGGCTCACCCAGCTCTTCCAATAGCGCCAGCGCAATTGCATTATCAGGCACCCGAATACCAATGGTTTTTCTTTTTGGATGCATGAGTCGCCGCGGCACTTCGCTGGTTGCAGGAAGAATGAAGGTATAGGGGCCAGGTGTATAGGCCTTAAGGAGACGATAGTGGCTATTCCCCACCTTGGCATAGGTCGCAATGGAGGAGAGGTCTTGACAGATGATGGAGAAAGAATGTTTTTTATCCAGCTGACGGATTTTAATAATGCGATCCAGTGCTGCTTTGTCACCAATATGGCAGCCAATGGCATAGGCAGAATCTGTTGGGTAAACCACCACCCCGCCTTTTTTAATGATTTCCACCGCATGCTTGATCAAACGCGGCTGAGGATTATCCGGGTGGATTCTGAAGTATTGGCTCATTAAAAAACTCTAGCGGGGAAGAAAGTGGCGCATTATAGAATAAATACCCTTCCCCCACAGCAATAAACACACACAAAACGAGGAAAAATCAAGCCTCTAATTTACGCACTTCTGCCAAAGCGGGCTGTCCCATAGCGCTTGGCAACCGGAAGGCATTTCTCCCAAAGCGCCAAAACGCATACCCGGATAGGAAAAACCGTGGAAATCACTTCCGGCAGAAGCCACCAAACCAAACTGCTTTGAGAGCCGTGCCAAATCCTGCGTCTTGGAAGCCTCCTGAGCAGAGTACAAGACCTCCATGCCCTCGCCCCCCGCTTCCTTAAAAAACGCTAATAACTTCGTCAGCTTGGTGCGCGTAATGCGATAGCGCCCCGGGTGGGCCAAAACGGCCACGCCGCCTGCTGATTTAATCCATGTAATAGCTTCTGGAATAGATGCCCAGTCCGTGGCCACATAGGCGGGTTTTCCCGCTGCCAGATATTTATTAAAAGCTGCTTGGAAATTGTTTACTACACCGCGTTTGATAAGAACTCTGGCAAAATCAGGTCTTCCCACATAATGTGTTTTTACCTGCTGTGAGACTTCTTCCCACATCCCCTCTATACCCAGCTTTTCAAATTTTGTAGAAACTTGTTGAGCACGCGTGATGCGTTCTGACTGGTGGAACTTTAAGCCATCAACCAAAGTCGAATCATCTAAATCGACCCCTAGGCCTAAAACATGAATATCAAGCTTTTCCCAGCGTGTAGAAATCTCCACACCCCTAACCAATGTAAGCCCTGCCGTTCTGGCGGCATCTTCGGCGCGAGGCAGACCATCCAAAGTGTCGTGATCAGTCAGAGCAAGAACCTTTACGCCTCCTGCACTGGCTTCGTTAACTAGTTCTTCCGGGCTGAGGTCCCCGTCTGAAAATATAGTGTGGCTATGTAAGTCATAGATCATGGCGTAAATCGTTACTCACTGTGTCGGCTAGTTATAAAATGTCTACTTTGAAGTAGTATAATGAAAAATTCGAGCAATTTACTGAATGAATGCCTAAAATCGACACTAAAATACAAGCATAAAAACACCTCGACCTTAAACAGTTACTACATACAGAAAAAGGAAGCACTCTAAACCATGAGACAACTCATTGATTTTATACCCCTTATAGCATTTTTCACCGCCTATAAGATGGTAGATATTTATATGGCAACCAAAGTACTAATGATTGTCACCAGCATTCAGTATGCTATTTATTGGATTAAAGATCGCAAGCTGGAAAATGCACAGGTCATCACCCTGGTTGCCGTATTTATCTTTGGTAGCTTAACCCTCTTTTTGCATGACGAGACTTTTCTCAAGTGGAAAGCCCCCATTGTGAACTGGATTTTTGCACTGACATTTCTGGGCAGCCATTTTTTTGGTGAGCAGAACCTTGTTAAAAGAATGATGAGCCACGCTGTTAATTTGCCTGAAATCATTTGGAGCCGATTAAATTACAGCTGGGTGATTTTCTTCCTTATAAGTGGTGCCGCCAACCTGTATGTCGCTTTCACCTTCCATGAAATATGGGTAGACTTCAAGGTTTTTGGGAGCCTAGGTATGACCCTGGCGTTCCTGATCGGACAAACTATTTACCTCTCTCGCCACGTTATTGAAGACGAAAGTGATCCCGCCACTGAACAAGCAGAAAACAAGTAGATTCTATCCTTATGCTCTATGCAATTATTAGTCAGGACGTGCCCAACAGCCTCGCTCTACGGCAAACCGCCAGAGAAGATCACTTAAAGCGCTTAGATCAACTCAAAGAAGAAGGCCGCCTTATTCTGGCTGGCCCACACCCAGCCATCGATTCGGAAAACCCCGGGGAAGCAGGTTTTACTGGCAGCTTAATCGTTGCAGAATTCGGCGATCAAGCATCTGCCCAAGCCTGGGCGGATGCAGACCCCTATATTGCTGCGGGTGTTTATCAGAAGGTAGTGGTTAAACCTTTTAAGAAGGTTCTTCCTTAACAAGCTGTTGAAATTCGCTGAATTGAGTCAGATATAAGGCAAAATCAAGCGAAAAAGCGGAGTTTACACGTGTAAATGAGCAGAGCCTGCCCCGTGAAACGCTTTGGGTACTTTGAGTGCGATTTTACCGAAAGTAGGCGCCTTAAGCGACGCAGTAGATGGCCAAGT
>Ga0209121_10000641_pt1 | contig 36705 bp, 33 predicted proteins | sample Cruoilmetagenom3_FD_187292 | JGI IMG/M metagenome (GOLD analysis project Ga0209121, IMG submission 187292) | Oil polluted marine microbial communities from Coal Oil Point, Santa Barbara, California, USA - Sample 3 (SPAdes) (version 2) | ecosystem: Environmental > Aquatic > Marine > Oil seeps ... | reverse complement strand
GGGCAAAAGCACGGCTTCAGCGTCTTTGGGCTTCAGTAACAGGGAAATCAGATGAACTGCTTCAATATGATGAAATCACCCGTAAAATGCACATTGAGGGACTTTCATCTAAGGGCATTAAAGAAATTCCGGTAGAAGCAATCGTCGGAAGTGTAAATCGCTATCAGGATTTTGATAGAGATTTTCTACCTTTACGGGATGAGGATGTTGAACGTTGGGCAAGTGTTAAGGCAGCCATGACTTCCCCCGGGAGCCCGGGGTTACCCCCAATTCGAGTTTATAAAATTGGAGAGGCGTATTTTGTGATGGATGGAAATCACAGGGTATCCATTGCCAAACAAATGGGTATTGAAAAACTAGAAGCCCATGTGACAGAAATTAAAACAAAGGTTCAATTATTGCCTGATGATTCCCCTGAAGAGATCATTTTAAAAGCAGAATACACCGATTTTTTAGAGACGACTCGATTTGACGAGATTATCCCGGGTGTTGAATTGAAGCTCACATTCCCTGGTCAGTATGATACATTGGAAGAGCACATTCATGTTCACCGTCATTATATGGGATTGGAAAATCAACGCGAGATCACATGGGAAGAAGCCGTTGGGCACTGGTTCGACCAGGTTTATAAACCCATTGTTGAAATAATTCGACAGCAAAAAATATTAAAAGAATTCCCGGACAAAACAGACACGGACCTTTACATCTGGGTTTTAGATCATCAGACCTATATGCAAGAAGAATTGGGCTGGTCTATTCGTCCAGAGAAAGCTGCGGCGGACCTGGTTGTTGTTAGGGGGCGCCGGTTTATCCGAATCGTTCAACGAAAATTTGAGGATTTTTTAAGTTTTCTTTTGCCAAAACAATTGGAAGATTTTTCAAAACCGGGAGAATGGCATGTTCAAAAGCAGATTGAAAGTCAAAATCTTTTTGAGGATATTCTTTTTGCCACTGATGGCCGTGCAGAGGGGTGGGTTGCCCTTGAGCAAGCGGTTATAGTCGCTGAACTTGAAGGATCTGAGATAAAAGGTTTGATTGTTGAGGGAAAGACCGATTCAGGATATCTGAATTATGATGATTTAGAAAGAGCATTCAATGAACGATTAAGCCAATCGGGGATTAAGGGGAATCTGGTCTTTGCACATGGAAAAATTGCTGAAACAATTTTGGAACGCTCTCACTTTAATGATCTCATCGTTTTGAAATTATCTCATCCCCCAAAGCCAGAATTTATATCCAGGCTAAAATCCGGTATGCGAACAATCATCCGACAAAGCTCCCGGCCAATTTTGGTGGTAAGAGAACAGGTCAGCACCATGAATCATCTATTATTGGCATACGATGGCAGTGCAAAGGGTGGAGAAGCTCTATTTATTGGTAAGTACCTTTGTCAAAAATATCATAAACACATCAGCTTGCTTGTCGTCAGTGACGAGGCTGAGCGGGGAAATGCATTACTCGAACAGGCAGAAGAATATCTGGGTGATATTTGTGTCAGTTCGATTATGCGGGAGGCGACCGAGGGTGTTAGTCAGACTATCCTTGATGAAGCAAAATCCAGAGACGCAGATATGATTTTGATGGGGGGATATGGCTTCCCGCCTTTACTTGAAGTCTTTTTTGGCAGCACCGTTGATGATGTGTTAAGAGGAACGCAAATCCCCGTCGTTATCTGTCAGTGATCCTGAGCAACAAATGGTTAGAATTGTCGTGTCATCGCTCAATGGTGCACCATCCCTAAATAAATCCAGGTCCTTTTCTATCATCTCTAATGTAAACCGGGCAGTCCTGCCAATTGACGATATTAATGTCCTTTTCAGCCTATCTTCGCCATACATTTGATTCTGGTCATTGAAAGCTTCGGTGACGCCGTCAGTATAAAGAACCAGACAATCGCCCGGGTTGAGCTTAATTTGTTGGTCTTCAAGTTCGATATTTGGTAATGCACCCAGGGCAATTCCCCCTTTATCCAAAGCAATGACTTGTTTTGCAGCAGCACGAATGATTATTGGTGGGTTATGCCCAGCCATGGTGTAGGTGAGTGTACCGGTGGTGAGCGATAAAACCCCATAAAAAGTTGTGACAAACAAGCCATTCTGGGAATTGGCAAGCAATAATTCATTTACTCTTTCAAGTGTATTTGCTGGTGAATTTGATTCTAATGCTGCAGCTCTTAACAGTGTTCGAGTTACGGTCATGTAGAGTGAAGCAGCCAGCCCCTTGTCAGATACATCCGCGATTACAATAGCCATCTGTCCATCGGACAGCAGAAAATAATCGTAGAAATCGCCACCAACCTGGCGAGCGGTTTCCCAGTGGACTGCCATTTCCCACCCCGGCATATCTGGAATTTGGTCTGGCAGGAAAGTTTGTTGAATTTCCCGGGCAAGTTGAAATTCGCGCTCCAGTCTTTGCCTGTCAAGCATTTCTTTATTAAGGATATCATTCTGAATTGCCAGAGATGCTTGTTGGGCAATGCCAAACAAGAGGTCAAAACGACGTTCACGATTGGTAGAAAAATTCTTGTCCTGAGCAATAAGCACACCAAACACCTGGTCTTTCACTGACAATGGAAAGCCCATCAACAATGGATAACGGCTTTGTAAAATGGGGGCCGGATCTTGTTGTCCTTCATCCGGTAATGCAAGGTCCCAGTCCTCAACAGGTAGGATTGTTTCAACAAATGGATAAACAATGGGACGGTTATTCTTGTAGACCGCATCCAATAATGGGAAATCTCCGGTTGGATACTTCTCACCGAGTAAGGATTCATTTTCCATGTTTTTACTGCCGATGACATGGGAAATTTGAAAGCTGTTTTCATTCTCGTCCCACAAGTAAATTGCACTTGCGTCAATACCAACAAGTATTGGTAAGATATTTACAATCGAGTCAAGGGTGTCGCTCAGAGTACCACCACTTACGATGGCCTGGGCAGATTGCAATAAAACCGTTGAAACGTAAGCTTCTTCTTGTTTGTCCTCAATCAATCGTATATTTTCAATTGCCACCGCAGTCTGCTGAATGATGCCCTGGACAATTCTTAATTGATCTTCACCAAAAATTTGAGCATTTTTCTCATTTGATCCTTCCTGCTTTTCGTTGGCAAGCAAAAATGCACCTAATAATTCATTCCTGGAAGCTAGAGGCAGCAGGATTAGTGTGTGTTTAGACATCTCTTGTGCTAATTGAGGCGGCAGGTTCAGGTCTTGTTCTGGCGCTTCTATATTTAATTCCTGTTGGTTCTGTATGAGTTCTTGCAAGACAGGCGCGTCCATCAGCGGGTAGGGCAATGCAGGGATATCAGCAACCTGGGGAGAATCTATACCGTACATATCATATAAGGAAAATAAGTCGCTGTTGGATCCTCTTAAGAACAATGCGCAACCTTTGACGCCCACAACCAGGGGTGTGATGCGTACAATTGTCGCTATAAGTTCATCAAGATTTGTCAATGATTGTGTTGCCTGGGCAACTTGCAGGAGAATAGTAGAAATCCAGGCTTGTTCTTGGGATGTTCTGAAAAGGCGATTGTTTTCGATGGCAATGGCAGCATAACTTGCAAAGGCTGATGTAATTTTCTGGGATTCGAGTCCGTACCGTCCTGGCGTATGGTGAATTAGAGTAATCATCCCTAAAATTTCATTACCCGTCATGAGAGGGGCGGCAATGGAAGAATAGTCACGATCCAAATTGTATTTAATGCCTAAAGCTCCAACTGGATCTTTGGGCTCTCGAATAGTCGGGTGTTTTTCCTCTAATGCGTTTTTCTCCCATTCATCAGGATGCAGGATAATTTTATCGAGCCCTTCGGTTTGAAAATCGTCAGAAGTCCGAAAAGCCGCCAATACCATATCGCGTGATTCAATGGAATCATTATCCTGTGATTCCTGGTTAAACATCCAGATTCCGGCGATGTCACAGGGTAGATTTTTATGAAGCTGTACGAGGATGGCATCCATTACTTCCTGAAGGTCTGCATTTTTAGAAAGCAGGCTGGCAACATCACGCAAACTTTCAGCCACCTGGCGGCGCCATTTCTCGGAGCGATAAAGGCTTGCATTGCGTATAGCGATTGCCAGGTTGTCAGCCAGTGTCTCCATCAGCTGCTGGTCTTCGCAGGAGAATGCTTTCTTTTTCTCGCTTTGGACATCGAGAACACCAAGAACATCACCGCCAAAGGTGAGGGGAACCGCCATTTCGGACCCTGAAAGCTCTTTTGCAAAGGGTGATTCAAGAAAAAGGGGTTCTTTCTCGACGTCATTTATTCGTTTTGTTTTTCCATCCCGAGCAGCAGCGGGGAGGACGCCAATCTCTGCGTTCAGATCATAGGACACTCCAGCCTGCGTATAAAAAGCCGTTCTGTCGCCGCTGCCAGCTTTGAAAATCAGCTTTTCTTGAACAGGATCGATTATATAAATGTGTACGTAAGGAAAATCAAAGCGCTCATTGATTAAATCAACAATTTTTTGTGCCAATTCGTTCGTATCGAGGATGTAGGTGATTGCGCGTGAGACCTCGGATACAGCCGTCAATTGTTCAGCCCGGTTGTAAGCTTCCTGGTAAAACTGGGTATTCTCAATGGCGATGGCAATGTTGTCCGCAAGTGCCCTGAGTACAAGCAGGTTGTCTTCATCAAAGGCTTCGTACTCGTCTGATTGGACATCAAATACACCCAGAACATCGGCTTCAATTTTTAGGGGAAGAACCGCTTCAGATTTTGTTTTCGCTAAGGAATCAACAATTTGATACCTGGGTTCCAGAGATACATCATTGGCAATAACTTCTAAGCCAGTTTCAGCGACATGTCCAATGATATGTTCGCCAAGGGCAAAACCTGGATGCAGGTCATTTTCAAATTCTGGCCGTCCCCCATGGTCTGATCCTGCGCTGTTTTTGAAGTGAAGTCGACTGGTCTCCTGGTTGACAAGAAAAATGGCAACATAATAGAAATTGAAAGTATCCTGAACCAGCTCTGTGATCGTCTTAGTCAGGGAACTTAATTCTGTAATTTGTGAGATTTGAGCTGAGACTGAGCGTACAAGGGCAAGTTGCTTTTGGCGCCAATTTTTTAACTCGGTTTGCAGATTCCCATAAATTGCCATCGCAGCCTCTGATGTGACGGCGTTTAACTGGGATAAATCAGTTTTAGAAAGCGGTGATTGATGATTAATAATAAGAAAACCAATATCCTCATTGCCATAATTCAATGATGATAAGGTCCAGTATTCATCATGCCTATTCAGGACGTGGATGTTATTTTCACTGCTAATTTCATTAGATAATATTTCGGATGGATCAAAAGGAAATGAAATTTGGTGTTCAGATTGGTCATTGTTTTTAAGTCGATATTTTAACCAAACATAAGATTTGCCCCCAAAATATTTTTGTAGAAAATCAATCAAATGGGCTTTTTGTGCCTGATAATCCCCTAAAGAAGCCAATATTTTGCCTAATTCTATGATTTGATTACAAGTGAGATCCATCTTTTTTTATGGGCATCTTGACTGTTGGTCAAGATTACTACCTTTTGTTTTTACAAGTGTGAGTTTGTTCCCTTTTTCTTCAGAAAATTCAAAAATAACTTTATCCATTAATTTTCGCATGAAAAAGATCCCAAGGCCACGTTCTTTACGATTTTCCAGGGGTGAATTAATGTTGGGCTTGGGTATGCCATCTGGTTCAAATGGTTTACCCTTATCCCTGAGAATAATACGTAAACCATTTTCTTTTTCCTTAACTTTGATGATAATCGTTCCTAAATCTTCTCCACCATAAGCATGATCGATAATATTTGAACAGGCTTCATCCACAGCAGTCTGAATGGCGTACACATCATTGGGTTCAAAGCCAGCTTTTTGTGCTTGTTTGACAATAAACTTACTGATAAGTTCGAGACTTTTAAAATTCCCGGGAAAGGTTTTTTTTGCCATGAGATTTTTTCCTAAAACCTGCCGAAAGCGGTGGTTGTGTCGTCAACAAATTCAAAAAGCTGTTGAAAGCCAGCCAACTTGATGTTGGAGTACACCAAATCTGGAACTTCAGAAAACATAATTTTACCGATTTTATTTCTTAAAAATTGTTTTTGAATGTTTACGAACATTAATATCCCAGCACTGGAGAGGTAGTAAACATCACTCAGATCCATGACGAGGTTGTGATGACCATCATCTATCAATGTTTGCAGAGTCTGTTTGATTTTTGGTGTTGTATAACTATCAATTCTACCGGTGATCTTGATTGAGTTACAATTCTGGTGTTCTGTGATGATGATTTCCATTGTTAGTCCATTCGCTTTATAATTTGGTGATATTATAACATGGTGATGATTGAATGATTCTTTATTATCCGAAAAAACATTGATTGCAACACAGGAGATATCATGGCAGAACCATCGCAGGGATACCGAATCAAAGATCTCCAGGAATCACAGCGTCCTCGTGAACGCCTTGAAAACCAGGGTGCGGAAGTTCTAAATGATGCAGAATTAATTGCTATATTGCTGCGGGTAGGTATGAAGGGGGCAAGTGCGGTTCAAATTGGGCAACGGTTGTTGTATTTATTTGGGGGGATGGAAGGTTTACGTCGAGCAAGTTTCCCTGAATTGTGTAATGTGGATGGTGTGGGTCCTGCTAAAGCGGCACAAATTAAAGCGGCAATTGAAGTTGGCAAGCGCATCTCCAGGACGAAGCCTGAAGAGCGCAGATTAATTTCAAGCCCGCAAGATGTCGCTGACCAGGTGCAGTATAAAATGGCTGCCTTAGAGCAGGAAGAGTTGTGGGTCTTGTTGCTGGACACTCGAAATCATCTTTTGCGTACCGAACACCTTTATCGTGGGTCACTCAATGCAAGCACTGTCCGGCCGGCAGAAATTTTTAAGGCTGGTATCCGACACAATGCTGCAGCTTTGATTATTGTTCATAATCATCCCAGCGGCGATCCTTCACCCAGCCCTGAAGATGTAAATCTGACCAGGATGTTGATTGAGGCTGGAAAGATGTTGGAACTACCAGTATTAGACCATGTGGTGGTTGGTTCTCGGGGAACAGCTTCGATCAAAACCCTTCATCCAGGTTTGTGGGCATCTTGAGCATCCAATAAGCCTGGCGAAAATCATCTGGATAATTTGCGGAGAATTGAAGGATTTCCCCAGTTGTTGGGTCCGGGAAGCTTAAGCTGCGAGCGTGTAACATCGTCCTTGGCACTTCTACAGGTTGTGAAGGGAGTCCAGCACTGTAAAGATTATCCCCCATAATCGCCAGATTGAATTCTCGCAAATGTGCACGGATTTGGTGTGTAATCCCTGTAAAGATATTGATTTCTAATAGCACACCGCTCTTCAGGTGTTTTTTAACTTTACAAATCGATCTTGCAGGTTTCCCCAATTTATTGTTAACCCTGGTCCTGTGTTTACGGTCCGCATCAACTTGTAAGGGCAGTTGTATATCCAAATTACGCCAGTCCGGTGCAGGAAATACCAGGCAGTGATAAACCTTATCAATCTCCCGATTTTTGAACGAAGCATTCAAAATTCGATGTGCATTGCTGTTCCGAGCAATAACCATGATGCCGCTGGTTTCTTTGTCAAGCCGGTGCACCATCCATAAATCGCCATAAATGGATTCAAGGACGCTCCGCAGATGTGGAAGTTGAGGGTTATAACCATCTGGGACAGATAATAATCCAGCCGGTTTATTGATGATCAGAAGGTCTTGATTTTGATAAAGAAGGGTTGGCGTTTCGTTTTTCATTTGTTACTCGTTATTTGATTGGTTTGTGGGAACCGTTTTTCAGCCTTATTGATGATAAAATGAGCTCAGGTGCGTATTGAGAAGGGAGTTTTCATGTTAATCGTTCATGTTTTTATTCAAGTCACGCCAGGCCGAGCAGATGATTTCATTGAAGCGACGATAAAAAATGCGAAGGCAAGCATTAATGAATCGGGTATTTTAAGGTTTGATGTTGTGCAGAGTCGCGATGATAAAAATCATTTTGTGCTGGTTGAAGTCTACCGCACAAAAGATGACACTGCCAGACATAAAGAAACACAACATTATCAGCAATGGTATGAAACTGTTGCAGATATGATGGCTGTTCCACGAACCAAACAAATTTTTGATAATGTCCATCCAGGAGAAGACGGATGGCATTAGAAAAAGATTTTGAGTTTGTCTCCTCCGATCGAATTATCTTTGGAAATGGTTGTATTGTTAAGGTAAAAGAAGCTGCACAGGATTTCGGTCGTAAGGCACTCCTGGTTTGCGGTAGTGGTTCTGTACCTTTGGATAATTTGGTCAACATCTTGAAAGAGGGTGAAATTACCTTTGAGATCTTTCGGGTTGAAAATGAACCTGATATTTCTGGAATTGATGCTGGAATCTCAAAAGCGAAATCCACAGGTTGCACATTTGTTATAGGCTACGGCGGCGGGTCTGTAATGGATTCAGCAAAGGCAATTTCTGCGATGATGACCAACCCTGGCGTTTTGATGGACTATCTTGAGGTTATTGGTGGTGGGAGAAAGATTGTCAATTCACCGGCACCAATGATTGCAATACCCACGACTGCTGGCACCGGTACTGAAGTCACTCGTAATGCCGTAATCGCTTCTTCAGAGCATAATGTGAAGGTCAGCATGCGTAGCCCATTGATGGTCCCCAGGGTTGCAATTGTTGACCCTGAATTAACAATCACCATGCCGCCTTCGGTGACAGCAAGTACAGGGATGGATGCTTTAACCCAGGTCATTGAGGGGTTCGTCTCGAATAAAGCCAACCCGATGACGGATGCCCTGGCAAAAGAGGGCATTATTCGCGGCAGTCGTGCATTATTGCGCGCTTATCAAAATGGCAGGGATCTTCAAGCCAGGTATGATATGTCCTTGACGAGTCTATTTGGCGGTCTTGTTTTGGGAAACAGCGGTCTAGGCGCGGTTCACGGCTTTGCAGGACCTATTGGGGGTATGTTCCATGCCCCGCATGGGGTAATTTGTGCGAGCTTGCTGCCCTCTGTCATGAAATATAACGCTCTTGAGATTTCTAACAGAGCAGGTATGGAAGCCATTCAGAAGAAATTCAACGAAATTGGGCAATGGGTCACCGGAAAACCCGATGCCAGCGTTGAAGATGGAATCGCCTGGATTGAAGATTTGGCGAAGAAACTAGAAATCCCGGGTCTAAGAGAAATCGGAATAAAGAAAAGTAATTTTGCCAGCATTATAGAAAAAGCCAGTGTCGCTTCAAGCATGCAGAAGAACCCTGTAAAACTGGATACAGAAACACTAAAATTAATTTTGGAAGCGGCATATTAAGAAAACGCAATCCGGAATTTCCCGGGCTTTGTTTTAGCGCTTACTATTTGCTCTAAGAATTTTTGAAGAAACTCACCTCAATAACACCTGGACCAGCATGAACAACAATTGCAGGGGGCACGACATATACGGGTATGGAATCAATATCCAGGGCTTCTGCTAAATCGACGGCTAATTGTTTGGCGCGTTCTTCTCCACCACAGTGATTTACAGTGATATAAGATGTTTCGCCTTTTGGACATTCTTCCAACACCAATTCCTTCAGGCGCATTAATGCTTTCGTGGATGTGCGTTGTTTTTCTATTGCATTGACTTTTCCATCAAGCAATCCCAGGATAGGCTTCATTTGTAACACACTTCCAACCAGGTAAGAGGCGTTCCCGATTCGACCTCCTTTATATAAATATTCGAGGGTGTCAACCAGGAAGTAAACAACTTCGCGTTGACTTAAATCCTTTATTTTTTGAATGATTTCTTCGGCAGCCATGCCATCATCTGCCCATATTTTTGCCATTTTGACCAGGACGCCCAATCCACCAGCAACAGTACGTGTGTCTAGGATATGGACATCTGCTTCAGGAACATTTTCAGCAGCAATCTCCGCAGAACGGAAGGTGCCGCTCAGCTCTGTTGAGGGTGTCAGGATGATGATGGATTCTCCGGCTTCTACATATGCTTTGAAAATAGGTTCATATAAGGCTGGCGGAGGTGCGGCAGTTTTTGGAAGCTCCTTTGCTTCCTTCAATTTTGATAAGAAAGTAGGCGTATCAATCTCAGTGTCATCCCGATAAGGCTTTTCATCAAAAATGATGATCTGCGGAATAACGTCGATTCCAAGCCCTTCCAATTCATCAAGCGGCAGACCGCAGGTGGTATCTGCAATTATTTTCGTCATGATAATTTCTCCTGATAATAAAAATGAATGCCTTTATTATAATAAGTATTTATAAACGGTTTTTTCAATTTTCTTGTGAAACGCAAATTGAGGACCGATAATTTTTAATTGAAGAAGGTTCTGTATTGCAAATTTTTTTATAAAATTAAGAGCGTGTCGCTTAAACTGAAATAGCCATCAAAAATTATTAATCCTAATTCGGGTAGAATATTAAATTGATTAGTTTTTAAATCATCACAAATAAATGGAGATTTTATGGTCCAAATAAATGTCAATCACGAACCTTGTTCAGAGGGCGTGGCTGTTGTTATTTTTGGTGTGACTGGCGACCTGGCAAGGCGTAAGTTAATGCCTGCCTTATATGAAAATGCGAAATTTGGACGCCTTCCTGAACCCTTTTATATTTTTGGGTTTGCAAGACGTCCCTGGAGCCACGAAAAAATGCGAGATGTCCTTAAGCAGGGTGTTGTTGACTATGGCCGGACAAAACCCATCGATGAGAAGGTGCTGAATGGTCTGCTGGATAATGCTTATTACGTTGAGTCTACCTTTCAGGATCAGGATGGTTACCGAAAGCTTCAAGAAGATATCAATAAGCTGGGTATTCAAAACACCTTGTTTTATCTTTCAACACCGCCGGGGTGGTATTCAACGATTGTTGAGAACATTGGTGCGACAGAAATGGAATCTTGTGCGAATGGTTGGCGAAGGATTGTTGTAGAAAAACCATTTGGCCGTAATCTTGAAACTGCGCTGTCCCTCGATGCTAAACTACATTCGGTATTCTCTGAAGAACAAATTTATCGCATGGATCATTATCTTGGTAAAGAAACAGTCCAGAATATTCATGCTTTTCGGTTTGGAAATGGTATTTTTGAGCCACTTTGGAATCGGAAATACATTGACCATATACAAATAACTATGGCAGAATCCGATGGGGTTGGTACGCGAGCAGGATATTATGACAAGGCAGGCGTGATTAGAGATGTATTTCAAAATCATCTTTTGCAATTATTGACACTGACCGCGATGGAAGCGCCTGCTGCATTTAATGCCAAGTCTGTTCGCGATGAAAAGGTAAAAGTGTTGAAATCCATTAATGATATTTCGGGTGAGAAAGCACAAGAAAATACATTCAGGGCACAGTATGTCAGTGGAACAATTGATGGGAAAAGGGTTCCGAGTTATCGTGATGAACCCGATGTTGCGCCTGAGTCAATCACAGAAACATATATGGCTGCAAGATTGTACATAAATAACTGGCGGTGGGCTGGTGTTCCTTTTTACTTACGATCCGGCAAGCGGCTACCAAAACGCGTTACCGAAATAGCGATTCAATTCACACAAGTTCCTTTAGCCTTGTTTGGACAGCGGAATTTAGCGGGGGAAGCACCTAATGTGCTGATTATTCGCATCCAACCTGATGAAGGAATCACATTGTTTCTTGGTGCAAAAGCACCAGGAAATGATATGCGTATTGAACCCGTAAGGATGCATTTCAGCTATGCAGAAGCATTTGGTGGGGAACCTCCTGAAGCGTATGAAAGGCTGCTGTTGGATTGTCTTCTGGGAGATGCCACATTGTTTACGCGGAGTGATGAGGTGGAAGAAGCCTGGCGTTTAACTAATGGAATCATAGAAGCTTGGGAAGCCCAGGACCTGCAAAATTTGCCAGTTTACGAAGCCGGTACACAAGGACCCCATGGGGCAGATGATTTTATTCGTGATGATGGCAGGAAATGGCGTGATATTTAAGGCATAAGCTAATAAAACCTGACCAGCTAAGTACTCCAAGCTTGTCTTTTTTATTGTGGGGGAAGTTTAACATGGCAATTAGGGCATTCACGATCTAAATTTCGAACAACGAATCCACAATTCATACAGGTTCGAGGTTGAATATCACCCAAAGGTGCACCGCAAGCAATACACCGTCCCTCACTGATGGGGTTTGCAGTGTTGCAATATGGGCAAATATTTCGCTGTAATCTCGCCGAAAGGGCTTTCCCAACACCGTGCTGTCGTGCTGTTTTTTCTACGACCTCCCACAACTCATCAACCAGGGTCATTGATTCAATATCCTGAGCAATGTCATCAATTCGACCAAGAAGCGATAAGGGGTTGCGAAGCGCACTCAAAGCGGTGTATCCCAGACTCGCAGCTACACCCAGGTAAGCTTGTTTTCCGATTTGCATTGAAACGCCATCTTCAACTTCATGAATTGTGATGGTTAAAGCGGTTTGTCCACCAGAGCGCGCAGCTTGGTGTGTGGATATTTGTACAGCAATCTTTGGGTCGCGACCTATTTGTTGTACAATGTAACTTCCCCGATTGAAATAAGCAATGATATCACGGGCAAAATCGCTGGGTTTTAGATCACCGTGAAAGATGCGAGTGTCTGGCATGATATAACCTCTCTAACCAATTAAGTTATCCGTTTTCGTTCACTTTCTTAATTATTCACCATGGATTATAATCCCTTTGCAGGATGATAGGACTAGATTATATGGTGTTTTTAATGAAAAATCGCATAATTCGAACCTCCATTTTCTTATTTTTACTCACAATTCTTGTTGTAATGAGCTTCGTGGGGAAGGTTCACGCTGGTCCTCTTGAACAGCAGCCTACCGGGGTGATCCCGACCGTGACCAGTACGCCGCGTGGACCTTATGTTATCGTGAATGCGATTGCTGCCAATGAGACACAGGTCAATGTAAGAGCCGGCCCAAGTGCGTTAACTGAAAAGGTTGGTGTATTAATTGTAGGCCAGGAAGCAAACGCCCTTGGCCGTTATGGTGATTGGGTACAAATCGAATATCCGGGAATACAAGGTGGGAAAGCCTGGGTTTATGGAAATTATGTGACAATTTTCGGCGGCAATCTACCATTGCTGGAACCACCGCCGACATCAACACCGAAAGTTACCCAAACAATTGACCCAACTTTGGCTGCCCAATTTTTAATTACGCCTGGTTCACCAAGGTTGCCGACTTTTACTGAGCCGCCGCCCTTGGAAATCCCCACTTATACATCAGAATTAAATAATGGGGGCGTAGGCGGGATTCCTGTTGGTTTGATTATTGTTGGTCTTGGCTCATTGGGATTATTTTTAGGGGTGATTGCCCTTATCAGCGGTCGATAAATTTTATTCTTCAAAAAATTTTCCCAAGCCCGTAAAACAATTGGCACTTATCTTGTGACCAATGTCAGCTATACAAAATTTTACATTTGCATTGTTTTGTTCAAGCCATTTCGCTGATTCAGATGCCTTGTCGATCGGAATGATCTCATCTTGCGTGCCATGAGCGATGAAGAAATCTTTATTTTTAATTGCACCAGGATTTATTGATGATTTCCAGGATTGGGGAATGAAGCTTGCCAGTGCAGCGACTTTATTGATTTTCTGAGGATACAGAAAAGCTAAGGCGTATGCCATTACTGCACCCTGGCTAAACCCCATAATATCATAGCTGCGTACATTGATCCCATTGTCTCCCAGCCAAATTTCTACGCGCTCCAGGAGTTGATCGGCTAGTTCCTGATAATTGTCAAGCCCTGGCCATTGCGGTGTGATTCTATGCCAGCTGTATTGATCTGTACCCATTTTGATAGGTGCTCTGGGGGCGATAAAGAGATACGAGTCAGCCAGCGGATTTGTTAAGATCCACATGACTTTTTCATTTCCCATGTAACCATGAAGCAGCAGCATGACCCGGGTTTTATTCCTTAATTGGGAAGGGTGCTTGATCCTGAAGGTCCAGTCTTTAATGACTGTTTCTTGGGGTTGATTATTTTCACTCATATTATTGATGTTCCGTCCTGGATTAGAAAAATTTTAGACATTTATCCGTGCAGGAATCATAATTTATTTTGTATCCAGCTCTCCCCAAATTTCCGGGATTTCGCTGGGACGAACCTTTCCTTTTACCTTGCGCTGAAGATTTTTCATCCAGTTTGCTTCTGATTCAATTTGATTTAGTACTTCTTCCGTTGCATCCATCCCTGCCTGGATCATCTCTTCGGCATTGATGTTCTGAAGCAAGCCGATGTGTCCGACTCTCGGTGTGATGATGACTTCTGGTTTGTAAAGGCTCATTGATAATTCTGATAAATGTTTGCTGCTGACTTCAATGGCACGGGTAAAAATTTTAAGCGCCTGTACCGGGCGCAATTTTGTTAAACGTTCTATAATTGAGCTCGGTCCTGGAATTGAGATTGGTAGAGGGAGTTCATCCCGGACCCATCCCTCCGGTGGTTTGTGCAGCATGACAGCCACGACAGGAAGATCGGGGCGCATCCACCGGGCAACCTGTACGGGAACCGGGTCTAACACACCGCCATCAATTAATACTCTTCCACCAATTTCCTGGCTTGGGAATACGCCAGGAACCGCAATGGTTGCCAGGACTGCATCGATAACTTTTCCTTTGGTCAGGATGATTTCTTCACCGGAGTGCAAACTCACCGCAGTTGCAGCAAAGGGTATTTTCAGTTCTTCAAAAGTTCGATCTGCTAATAGTTCCGAGAGTTTATTGGCAACACCAGAGAGTCCCAAAAGGGATGGGTTTTCGTCAGGTTGATGCCAAAAGGACCGGTTCTTATCAATTTCGCTGACGGCTTTTTCAATTTTTTCCGTACTAATTCCCGCAGCATAAACTGCCCCAACCAACCCCCCGGCGCTTGTGCCGGCAATAGCATTTATTATAAAGCCATGGTTTTCTAAAGCTCTCAATACACCGATGTGAGCAACTCCCCGGACACCACCACCGCCTAAAGCCAGTGTAATTTCCATATAAAATACCTCTTTAACTTGATTTTCTTCTCAGTTTCTTATTATACCCATGAGTTATGGGTCCTTCATTATCAGTTTTTTGAGTAGGTTGTCGATTCTAAAGTGTATTTTAGGAAGTAATTCATTAACACCTTAGTCTGTGTTAAAATAAGGAACTATGGATAGCATAAAGATTATTGCAAGAAATCGAAAAGCGAAATTCGAATTTGAATTATTTGACATTTACGAGGCAGGAATAGAACTCCGAGGTACGGAAATAAAATCCATTCGTGCCCGCCAGGTATCTCTTTCTGAGGCTTATGTAAGAACCAATGGACGGCAGGCGTGGTTGGTAGGCGCGCATATCGCTCCCTATGACCAGGCAAGTGCATTTAACCATGATCCTGAGCGAGAACGAAGGTTGTTATTACATAAACGTGAAATTAAGGCTCTGTGGGACGGTGTTCGTTTGAAGGGTATGACAATTATTCCTACAATGCTGTACCTCCGCGATGGGCTTGCCAAAGTGGAAATTGCATTAGCCAAAGGAAAACGACAGTACGATAAACGGCAGGCTATCAAGAAACGAGACATGGAAAGGGAAGTTGAACGAACCATGGACCGTCGGGACAAGTGAGATCACGCCTTGATTTATAAAATTATTTCATGAAAGTGATATTTGCGTGCTGAACAATAACATCATGGCACTGGCTATTACCCTGGCAATCGCTTTAGTTTGGCTGCGTATTAATGATTATTTTGCACATAAAGGGTGGGTGTCCAGCCATACCAGCAGGAAAATTATTCATATTGGCACAGGCCCGATTTTTGTCCTATGTTGGCTGCTTTTCAATTCGTCAAGATTTTCACCATTTATTGCTGCCCTTGTGCCTTTAGGTATCACATTACAATTTGCACTTGTTGGTTTGGGGGTGATCAAAGACCCATCAACTGTGGAAGCAATGTCTCGCTCAGGAGATCGTAAAGAAATTCTAAAGGGACCCCTTTTCTATGGATTGGTTTTTGTATTGCTAACAATTATCTTCTGGCGTAATTCAGCAATTGGTATTATTGCATTAATGATTTTATGCGGTGGAGACGGCCTGGCAGATATCGTTGGCAACCGCATTGGTGGGCGAAGGGTGCCATGGTCACAAAAAAAGACAATTGCGGGATCACTGACGGTGCTTATAGGAGGTTTTATTTTTGCCTTTTTTATAATTTGGATTTTCATAGGGCAGGGTTATCTAAATCTCACCCTTGTTGAATCCGTTATTCCTATTGTCATTATCGCGTTATCAGCCACAATAGTTGAATCTTTACCCTTTGAGAATATTGACAATATCACCATTCCGCTGGTTGCTGTTTTGATAGGGATGATGGTTTTTTAGATTCAGGAGTCTTGAATTGAAACCGATAGTAATTGATGGTCAGAGTCTTACGATAGAAGAAATAATTAGCGTTGCCAGACATGGCGCGAAGGTAGAGCTTGCAGAATCAGCAAAAGAAGCGATCAATGAATCCCGTAAATGGGTGGAACAAATCGTGGATCGTGGTGAGCCGGTATATGGGATCAACACGGGGTTTGGTATATTCGCTGAACACCGCATTCCGTCACAAGATTCAGCCCAATTGAGTCGCAATCTGATCCTCAGCCATGCTGTTGGTACAGGGAAAACGCTTGATGAGGAGATCGTCAGGGCGGCTATCCTTGTTCGTGCCAATACTCTTTCAAAGGGGTTTTCTGGCGTCAGGATCTCGGTGGTTGAGACTTTGATCGCCTTACTAAATAAGGGCGTAACACCGGTTGTCCCTTCCCAAGGTTCTTTGGGTTCATCAGGCGATCTCGCACCCCTTTCACACCTTGCCCTTGTTTTTACTAAGGATGAGAAAGATGATGAGGCTGAGTCGGGCCAAGCGATCTTTGGGGGTGAGGTTCATTCAGGTAAGGAAGCGATGAAGCGCGCAGGCATTGAACGCATCATTCTTGGTTCAAAAGAGGGATTAGCACTTAATAACGGCGCCACATTCTCTGCTGCCATTGGCGCTCTGGCTGTTTATGATGCCGAGGAATTGTTAAAGGCAGGGGAGGTATCCCTGTCGATGACGCTGGAAGCTGTCATGGGATGTTCTGCTGCATTTGATGAACGTTTGCATCGTGTGAGGGGGCACAAAGGTCAAATGCGTGTTGCCAAATCTGTTTGTGAACTGACTGAAGGAAGTTCGCTAATTAATGCTTACGGCCGAGTACAGGATGCTTACTCCCTGAGATGTGCGCCGCAAGTACAGGGTATCGCATGGGATACCCTGGAATTCGTAAAAGGAATTATTGAAACTGAAATTAATGCTGCCACAGATAACCCGCTGTTATTTTCTCCGGGTGTCGCTCTTTCTGGCGGTAATTTTCACGGTGAACCCGTTGGGTTGTCGATGGATTTTTTAGGAATAGCTTTATCGGAAATTGCTTCAATCACTGAAAGGCGTATTTTTAGATTAACAGATGGTCACTTAAACGCCGATCTTCCACCCATGCTTGTCGATCATTTATCAGCTGCTGGTTTAAATTCTGGGCTGATGATGCCGCAATACACTGCGGCGTCCCTTGTGCTTGAAAACCAGACCCTGGCTTCCCCGGATTCTGTGAGGTCTTTGCCAACGTCAGCTGAACAAGAAGATCATAATGCGAATTCAATGACTGCAGCAAGACACGCCAGGGAGATCATCGCCAACACAGCTCACGTTCTCGCCATTGAATTCTATACCGCTGCCAGGGCGCTGGATCTACGTTTAAGACAGTATCCTGATCTGGTTATGGGTAAAGGTACAGGAAAAGCCTACAGGCTTATTCGCGAAAATGTGCCTTATCAGCCGGGTGATGCCTTGTGGGGACCAGAAATTGATGCGGTAAAAAAGCTGATATTGAATAAAAAATTAACAAAAATTGGATAAAGTTGACATTAAGGATAATTTGGATTAGATTAATCATATTATGAAACCAGATGAAAAATTTTCAAGACGGGATTTTATAAGATTATTTGGGTTGACCCTGGGTGGGCTCGCCTTAAGCAGTAATAAAATTGATCGGGTTTTTGCAGAAAGGGGTTTTTTGAAGAATGACCTGCAAATAGGGTCTGAATTTCCTGTAAATAAAGTGCTGGGTCGCATTTGTTCGGGGGATCCAGGCGCTCATTTTGATATTAAGAGCGAGCCTTATTGGGAGGCGCCAGCTGTTAGTACTGCCTGGCGGGATGATGTGTTCGAGTGGAAGCAAGAAGTGATCGCAAAACAGCTTGATCCGATTCGGATTAATCAACGCTGGGTTGAATCCGAGGCGGGCTATATTTATGCGGAATACGTTCAGAAAACCAGGCACATTCCACAGGTGCCTCTTTTAGAATTACCAGAAATACCAACCGGTGAGCGAGGCATGTGGGTGGAGATCGTGACCCCATACACGGGCATGACCTTTGCCAGGTCACCTTCGCAATACTGGATACGAGATGTGGTCAATCCTCGCCTATATTATTCTCAGGTCTTTTGGGCTTTTGATGTTAGAACGAATCCCGAAAATGGCAAAATAGAGTACTGCTTGAAGCAGCTTTACGGCGCTTATGCTGATGCTTATTGGATAGATGCTTCCGTTTGCCGTCAGATAACACCGGAGGAAATCTCACCTATTCACCCAGAAGCTGAAAATAAGCATGTTGTTATTAATTTAATTTACCAAACGATGGCATGTTATGAGGGAGATGAGGAGGTCTTTTTCTCCAAGGTGACCACAGGGGGGATTGGTGAGGAAGGTCAATGGCTAACGCCTTTGGGGACCCACACAATCTGGCGAAAAATGGTATCTACGCACATGAGCGCAGGACCTGCTGTCGGGAATTATGATATTTCCGGTGTTCCCTGGACAACACTTTTTGATAATAACGGTGCGGCTGTTCACTCAACCTACTGGCATAATAATTTTGGCACGGCGCGCTCTCACGGCTGTGTTAATGCACGCCCAGAAGATGCGAAATGGGTCTGGCGGTGGACAGCGCCTTATGTCGATTATTATCCCGGAGAATTGACAATACAGGGGTTTGATCAATCTACTAAAGTTGAAGTTATCCACGGATAGGTGGGTATAGATGAGTGCAGCAAATGTTTCTATCGGTTTAGCTTTCTTGGCTGGATTGGCTTCTTTTTTCTCGCCTTGCGTTTTTTCCCTGGTGCCAGCTTATATTGGTTATCTCAGTGGGCGCTCTCTTTCAAAAACTAAAGAATCGACGCCTTCAGTTCGAACTGGAACTTTTTTTCATGGTTTGGCTTTTGTCCTCGGGTTCAGTTTTGTGTTCGTGTCATTAGGACTGGCTTTTTCTGCACTAAGCCAATTTTTCTTTCAGGTAAGGGACATCCTGGCAAAAGTCGGTGGGGTGATTATCATCCTGTTTGGATTGCATATGACAGGATTGCTGCATCTTCCGTTTTTAGATTATGATTTTCGATTCCAATCGAAGATGGGAAAAGGCGGCAGCTTGTTTTCATCATTCTTGATGGGTGTATTTTTCTCGGCTGGATGGTCTCCCTGTGTTGGCCCAACACTGGGATTGATTTTAACCCTGGCGATTCAGGGTGGAGATACAGGCCAGGGCGTTTTGTTACTTAGTTCTTATTCACTGGGAATGGGGATACCGTTTCTTGCAGCTGCTTTGGGGATTGGTTGGGTGACTGGAATCCTCAAAAAATACAACAAAGCCATGCAAATTGCTCAAATTCTGATGGGTGTTTTATTAATTATTGTTGGCGTATTATTGTTTTTGGGAATTTACCAACAATTGGTCACCATTGAATCATTAATCGACTTTGGGATCTGATTTCATATGAGGAACAGACTCTTTACCAATAGAAAATTTATTATTGATATCTTAATGGTGGTTGTCATTGCTGCTATGGCTGTTCTTGTTTATTACCGTGTGGATCAGATGATTGATAACCAAAAAGAATCTGAGGAAGCAGCTGCAGAATCGACTCTAAATAATCCCCAGGAGGAAATGACTCAGACCCCACATGAACAAGAACCGACCGAATTAGAAGCAAAACCAGCCCTGGCATTTAATTTAGTTAATTTAGATGGGGAGAGTGTTGCCCTATCTGATTTTCTGGGAAATGCTGTGATGGTTAATTTTTGGGCAACCTGGTGCCCACCATGTCGAGCAGAAATGCCCCTAATTCAAGAATACGCGGCAGCCAATCAGGGGCAATTGGTGGTTCTGGCAATCAATGCTGGGGAAGAAAATCATACCGTTCAGGATTTTGTGGATAGTCAAAATTTTGAAGATGTAAATTTTTTGTTGGACTTAACTAACAGCGTGGCGGACCTTTATCGTGTACCGGGTCTTCCAACATCCTTATTCATCGATGCGGAAGGTTTGTTGCAAGGCATTCACATTGGCGAATTGGATGAAGATTTATTGACGACATATCTAGCAGGGATTGGTGTGAAATAATAATGATACAGGTAACCTTGTTTATTTACGGCAATGACTCGAGATTATTGCAGATTGAAAGATATTTATCAGAGCTTCAGGGAGAATTTCCGCATCAATTGAACGTAGTGGATATTTCACAAGATCCTGTTCTAGTAGAAGCGTTCAATGACAAAGCGCCAGTTTTGGATGTTGGCATGTTTCGCCTGATCAGAACATTTGAAAAAGAAGAAATCAAATATGCTTTTTTAAAAGCAAATGAAAGATTACATGAAGCCCAATCGAAGGGCAATGAAATCATGGTTCGGCGCATAACACAATCAGTACAGATGAACGGTGCTGACCGATTTTCACGTTGGTTTTCAAGGCATTATATGGTTCTGTTAAATGGGTTTACCTTTCTTTACCTGTTTTTTGCATTGCTTGCCCCAAGTTTTATGAAGATTGGATGGGAAAGACCGGCAAAAATTATATATAAAATTTACAGCCCACTCTGCCATCAGCTTGCTTTTCGTTCATTCTTTTTATTTGGGGAACAGCCTTATTACCCGAGAGAGTTGGCTGGTGTGGAGGGTGTGATAACTTATGGTCAGGCAACTGGTCTGAATGAGAATGATGTTCAGGCAGCGAGAAATTTCCTTGGTAATGAAAGTTTGGGTTATAAGATGGCTTTATGTCAACGAGATATGGCTATCTATGGCGCGATTTTTGTTTTTGGTGTAATCTTCAGCATCACAGGGAAAAAGATAAAACCATTACCCTGGTATTTATGGATATTGATTGGCCTTGGACCTATAGGTCTGGATGGGTTTTCTCAATTACTAAGTCAAACGGGATTAGGTATTTTTGGTTGGTTACTGCTGCGTGAAAGTACGCCGCTCTTGAGATCTATGACCGGTTTGTTCTTTGGCTTAGCAACTGCGTGGTTTGGTTTCCCATATCTTGAAGAATCTGTACAGGAAAATCGACTGGAAATGGCATTGAAGTACGCGATCGTAAACCAAATTTCCAAAGGAAAGTTATGAAATATGCCTTTCATTGAAAAGGATGGATTGCGATTTTATCAATTTAGAATATTTGAAGGTTTTCCTATTTTTCATGCTGTTCTTACTCGACAGGGCGGCTACAGTCTTTCACCCTTCGACAGCCTGAATTTTGGGGGAACCGTGGGGGATGATCCCAAGGCTGTTTTAAAGAATCATCAAAAGATATATCAAATTTTGAATTTTGATTTTTCTTCTCGATTTGATGTATGGCAAGTACATGGTACGGATATCGTATGTGCAGATAGCCCCAGGGATTTGAATACGGATCACCAAAAAGCTGACGGCATTCTGACAAATAAACCCAATATAACTTTGTTTATGCGTTTCGCAGATTGTGTGCCCATACTTCTGGCAGACCCGGTAAAAATGGTTATTGGGATTGTTCATGCTGGTTGGCAAGGCACATCAATGATGGTGTCCCAAAAAGCGATTGAACAATTGAGCAAATGTTATGGATCGGATCCTGGTGATATTCTTGCAGGAATCGGGCCTTCGATTTGCCAATCCTGTTACCCTGTGGGAAAAGAGGTCTATGAGGCATTTGCTGCCAACTTTGGTGAGGTAGTCGACGGATTTTTTCAGAAAGAAAATAACCAGTTCTACCTGGACCTATGGGAAGCAAATAGATTTACACTCGAGATGGCGGGTGTTTCAAAAATTGAAGTGTCTGGATTGTGTACCGCCTGTCACCTGGATGACTGGTTTTCTCATCGTAAAGAAGACCGTCGAACAGGTCGTTTTGGGGTTTTAATGAGTCTGGAGAAAAATGAATAGGGGAGGGTAATTAAACACGACTGAAATTGATTTTAATCAGAGGGTAAAATTGATTGATAAGAATCTTAAACTTGTTAAACATCCCATCGCTGAAGCTGCTGAAAAGGCTGGACGGGACGCAGGATCCATCAATATAATTGCCGTGAGAAAAATGGTGCTTGTTGAAGAAGGGGCAACCATGGTGAGGATTGGAACAGAAATTTTCGTTTCAAGACCGATGAACTAAGGAATTCATTACATAAATTTTGGAGGTATTTTGGGAATCATTATTACATTTATCAACATTACTGTCAGGGTATTAAGTTTACTGGTTTTTATCTATTCGTTATTAAGTTTCTTTTTGAGTCCATACAACCCTGTTCAAAGGGTGCTTTCTCAAATAGTGGAACCTATGCTAACGCCAATCAGAAATCGTATTCCCCCAATGAGCGGTATTGATCTGAGTCCAATGATATTGATCATATTATTACAGGTAGTGGGTTCGGTTTTGGTTACCTTGCTGCGAAATTTGAGCTGAGGTTATTCCGCAAACAGTATTCTTCCGCAAGTTGGGCAAAATACAAGTTTGTTAGATGCTCTAATCGATTGCAGATCAGCAGGTGTCAGAGCTTGACCGCATATACTGCATCCACCTTCTGTAACTGCAGCTACAGCAACACCGTATTTGCTTTTCCACAATTTATGATAGAGATTCAATGCTTTTGCTGAAACTGATTGAAGCACAGCATCTTTTTCCCTCACCAATCTTTCAAGATCGTTTTCCAGTTTATTCTTTTCACCCAACATGGATGCATTTTCTTCAGCGACAGTCCCTATGATTTTTTTAAGATCGATCGCTGTTTGTTTTTCTGCATTTTCAGCAGCTTCATTGGCAATCATGGCTTCCAGTTGTTCATCTTCTAACTGACCGATATACCTTTTAAGTGCCTCTGATTCCATTTGTAAATCCTGTAATTCTTTTGGATTTTTAATTTTTCCTCCGAAAAGGGCAGCTTGTGTTGTCTTTAGTTTGATTCTTTTTCTTTCAACTTTATCCTCAATTTGGTTGAGTTGAATTCGCCTTTGTTTTGCATGCGCTTCTGCTGTTTCAAAACTTTTTTGAGTACGTTTGACTCGAGAATCATCACTCAGTTTTCTTTCAATTTCCTCAAAGCGTGCGGTTATCTGGTTGATTTGGGTATCAAGTTTCTGGAGCCGGTAAAGGTTAAGAGCTTCACTCATGGATTACAACCTTTCAAAAGCATGATGATTAATTGGTTAAGGTTTGCTATTGTTAGCCATTCTTTCAACCAATTTTATCATTAAGTCATCAATTGTTTTTTATTGAAATCATAAGATACTATACTTATCAGATATATTTGGTGAAATGCGATAAAATAAGGAATATAAAATTGAATCTACTGCAAGAAGCCCTCATTGCAAAGGAGAGTAGCACTATTTGGGGTCTTCCCTTTATTCACGAGTTTTTTCAGGAGATTCAAAATTAAACCTTTGAAAATTAAACGTATGATCAAGGAGTAATGTCATGCCGGTTGATATCTCTCAAGTTCTAAAATTAGGTTATAAACTAAAGACCAACCTCAACACCGTTATTATTGGTAAAGAACGATCCATTGCCCTCACCGTTATCGCGTTTTTGAGTCGGGGGCATATTTTAATTGAGGATGTCCCAGGTGTAGGAAAAACAATGTTGGCACGCAGCCTCGCAAAATCTCTTGGTTGCAGTTTCAAACGGATCCAGTTTACACCTGATATGCTGCCGAGTGATGTCACAGGCGTTTCTATTTACAATCAAAATACACGAGAATTTGAATATCGGCCAGGGCCGCTCATGGTCCAAATTGTGCTGGCAGATGAGATTAACCGGGCAACACCCAAAACCCAATCAGCTTTATTGGAAGCAATGGAAGAACATCAGATCACCGTTGATGGGACCACCTATAAACTACCCGCTCCTTTTATGGTTATGGCGACACAGAATCCAATTGAATACGAAGGGACATTTCCCCTGCCAGAAGCCCAGTTGGATCGGTTTTTAATGCGGATTGATCTGGGGTACACATCGCTGAGTAATGAAATCAAAATTCTGGAACAGCAAAGACTGGTCCATCCTATTGTGGAATTGGAACCAGTCCTTGGTGTTGAAGAAATCCTTTATGCACAGGAAGCGATCAAGCAGGTTCACGTTTCTGATCCTGTAAAAAAATACATCGTTGAGATTGTCCGGAAAACGAGGACTCATCCAGAGGTGTTTTTGGGTGCAAGTCCAAGGGGCAGTTTAGGTCTTTTTCGTGCTGGACAGGCTCGGGCTGCATTAGATGGAAGGGATTATGTTCTACCGGATGATATCAAGTATTTAGCACCGTATGTATTACCTCATCGCGTTGTTGTTGGCCCTGCCGCAAGATTGACGGATATCAGCTCAGATAAAATCGTGCGAGAGATATTAGAGACTGTACCTGTTCCTGGTAGCGATCTGGAGGATGGTGAGATGTGATTAAGTTGGGTCGGTCTTTTTGGTGGTTGCTGGCCTTGATCGCTGTGAGCTTTTTGCTAACGCGAATACCTGAATTAGCCAACAACCTCATCTATACCCGCTTGTTGATTACATTATTGATTATTTTAGTGGTAAATGCGATTTGGGCTGGATTTTCTCTTTTGGGTGTGGACATTTCTAGAATATCAAGAATATCGAGAAAACAAGTAGGGGAGATATTTAACGAGAATTTTGAGGTTAATAATAGATCCCTTATCCCAAAAATATGGTTAAAAATCACAGACCGGGCAGCATTATCAGGGGTTGCAGGTTCACGCATTATTACCTGGCTTGGATCACACCAAACCCACGCATATTTAGCCTATTCCCTGCTTGAAAATCGCGGATGGTTTACACTAAGTCCAACTACGATTGAGTCCGGGGATATTTTTGGCTTATTTCTTGTCCGAAAATCTTTTACTTCTTATTCAAGGTTACTGGTCATTCCTAACACCTTTGACATCCAGGGATTCCCTGCCCCGTTTGGTAGTTTGCCAGGCGGGAGAGCTTTGAGGCAAAAATCACTAGAGGTCACGCCTTATGCAGCTGGCGTCAGGGAATTTGTCCCCGGTGATCCCTTAAAACGCATTCATTGGCCGTCGTCTGCCAGGAAACAAAAATTAATTGTTAAAGAATTTGAAAAAGATCCTTTAGCTGAAGTTTGGATTTTCATCGATGCACAGGCAGAGATGCATGTTAAAGCAACGAACATGGAAGCGCTTGGTACAAGGGAGTATTGGTGGGTTAAATATTCGTGGATAAAGAAAGCACCTGAATATACTCTTCCGCCAGATACAGAAGAATATGCAATTTCCATCGCAGCTTCGCTGGCTAAATATTACATACAGCAGAGCAGGGAAGTGGGTTTGGTATCTGCAGGCCAGAATTATTCGATTTTGCCTGCAGAACGGGGTGAGCGGCAGTTAGGGAAAATCCTGGAGACCTTGGCTGTTGTGCAAGCTAAAGGAGAAGTCCCTTTTTGGCACATTGTCAGCTCTCAGATCAGTCACCTGGCTCGGGGAACAACATTGATATTGATTACACCATCAAGTGACGAGAAATTATTGACCGTTGTGATGGATTTAATCCAAAGAGGCTTGATGCCGGTGGTGATATTAATTGATCAAAGCAGTTTTGGCGGAGAGGAAGATATTTCCTCATTGGAAGAGAAATTGACCAATCAAGGTATTTTAACATTTGTGATTAAGGCTGGGGATCACTTGAAAACCGCTTTGGAGTCTCCGAAATACATAGTGGATGCGCGGATGGTGTACCGAAGGGTTTAAAATCTGGTTTTCTGTACAGAATTATGGGTGTATTCGCATAGCCTTTATGATAATCTTGGTCTTAACATGAGGGAAGTGCCGTTGTTTTGGGTAGATTGTTTCTATCGAAAATATGGATGATGTGGTAAGAATATTTTGGATTTTCTAAATTTTGATGCAGTTGATTGACATGTTAACCCCTCAAAGGTAAACTTTTTTCTTGAGATTAGTCGTTAAAAATCCAGCCTATGGTATAATTGCGACGATCTTTTGGTAATGAAAGTATTACCAATCTTGTTAATTAAGGAGATTTGCATTGGCGTTTTCCCCCCTGAATTGGTTTTGGGGATTATTTTCCCTCGACATCGGCATTGATCTAGGAACTGCTAATACAATAATAAATATTCGCGGCAAGGGTATTGTGATAAATGAACCCTCCTGGGTGGCTGTTGATAAACGAACCCGGGAACCTGTGGCGATAGGCGCCCAGGCAAAGGCGATGGTTGGACGAACACCGGCTAATATTGTTGCCTTGCGTCCTTTGCGTGATGGTGTCATTTCTGATTATGAAATCACTCAGGCATTATTAGAGTATTTTATTGGCAAAGCGCATCAGCAAAGCATTGTGCCTCTGCCTAAACCAAGGGTGGTTGTTGGTATTCCCTCAGGTGCGACTGAGGTGGAAAAAAGAGCTGTTTTTGATGCTTCCATGGCTGCTGGTGCAAGACAGGTTCACATGGCTCACGAACCCAGCGCTGCTGCAATAGGTGCCGGATTACCCGTTAATGGTGCATTAGGCACGATGATTGTTGATATTGGTGGCGGGACAACCGAAGTCGCTGCCATTGCTGTCGGGGGGATTGTCGTATCTCGCTCGTTACGTGTGGCTGGTGACGAGCTTGATCAAGATATCATTAATTATGTTCGTAATAAGTACAATTTATTTATCGGGGAACGAATGGCTGAAAAAGTGAAAATCGCGGTTGGTTCCGCTTTCCCGATGAAAGAAGAAAAAACAATTGATGTTCGTGGACGTAATCTGGTTACTGGCTTACCAGAATCAATTGAAATTTCATCTGTAGAAATCAGAGAGGCAATTTCTGCCTCGATCGGTGTAATTATCAAAACCATTCGTGATGCTTTAGATGAAGCCCCGCCAGAAATTTTATCTGACTTAATTGACAACGGCATTTGTCTGGCTGGCGGCACCGCTCAGTTAATTAATCTTGATGAACGATTATCATCGGATTTGAGGGTACGCGTTTGGGTCGCAGAGGACCCGATGACCTGCGTTGCACGGGGGTGTGGCATTATTCTGGAGAATATTGATGAATACTCAAGTTTTCTGGTTGGTCTTGAAAGAGAACCAGTAAAACGGACTTTATCCTGATTTTTGACTCATTTCCATTATTTTGATCTTTTTGAACCTTTTTTCGATTTGGGGATCGGTTATACATGAAGTTCCTGAATTCTAAGAATATCCAAACGATTGTAATTATTGTGGTTGTCGCCGGTTTATTATTTTTAGCCTTAAGTGGGTATTTAACGCCGGTATTTAATTTATCATTGAACCCGCTTATTTCATTCCAGCGGTGGCTGTCCGTGCGTTATTTGTCAGCAAGTGATTTTTTAACGACTCCCAGTGATGTTGTTCAATTGCGTGAACAAAATGCTGTACTTGAATCGCAGGTGACGCAATTACAAACACAATTGATTGAAATGGAAGAGCGATTGGGCGAAGCTCAAGTTTGTTTTGCCTTGTTGGACTTTGGGCGAACAAATCCTCAATATGAGTACATTGCCGCTACAGTTATTGGGCGTGAAATCAGCCCATTTCTTCAATACATTATCATTGATAAAGGAACTGAAGATGGGGTGCGTTATGGGATGCCCGTTGTGACGCAGCAAGGTCTGGTTGGCCGCGTGGATGCTGTTATTGCGAGCGCATCACGTGTCAAATTGATCTCAGATACAACTTCTGTTGTAAATATTCAATTACAATCAGCAGAAATTGAAGCGCAATTGCAGGGGTCTCTTACAGGTGACTTGTCATTGGATATGATCCCTTTAGATGAAATCATTGAACCGGGTGATGTTGTACTTACCTCGGGATTGGGTGGAAATTATCCACCAAACATCTTTGTAGGCCAGGTGCTTTCCACTCAACAGCGAGAAAATGCTTTATTCCAGACAGCTTCGGTTCAACCGATTGTAAATTTCGAGAGTATAAACGCTGTTTTGGTGATCGATAATTTTGAATCGATTGATATCTCACCATTAATTCCGGAGCCATAATTTTGATTTCTCACCTTGTATGTGCGTTATCACTTGTGGTATTTTATAGTCTGCAAACAGCCGTTTTTTCTCAGGCAACGCTAATTTCAGGAACAGCTGATGTGGTTTTATTGTTTCTGGCTGCCTGGTCGTTGCAGGAACAAGTGAAGAACAGCTGGTTGTGGACTGTGATTGCTGGCATGTTGATTAGTTTAGCCTCCGCTATGCCGTTGTTTGCACCTCTGATTGCTTATATTGGTGTTGTTAGCATTTCAAAACTTATACAAAAAAAGGTTTGGCGCAGTCCAATTCTGGCAATGTTCATTGTTACGTTACTTGGAACGCTTTTTCAACAAGGTCTTTATATCCTTGTACTTCAGATTTCTGGTGCAGACATTCCATTAGGCATCAGCCTTGATCACGTGACCTTGCCGAGTTTATTACTGAATTTGATATTTGCCCTTCCAGTTTATGCTGTTGTCAGTGAATTGGTTGGACGAATCTATCCATTGGAGGTGGAGACATGAGCGTTTTCCCTCAAAGAAACAAAAAAATTGAAAATTGGCGCTTTTTAGTGCTATTTATTTTGATCGGTACAATTTTTGGGTTTTATGTGCTGCGGTTATTTGATATCCAAATTATCCAGGGAGAGGATTTTATTGCCCAGGCAAATGATAACAGGACACAGGTAATTTATGACCCCGCAATTCGAGGCACTATATACGATCGTAATGGTTACATCCTTGCCCAGAATGTACCTTCCTATAATGTTGTAGTTACGCCGGGGTACCTGCCTGCGGATGAAGGGAATATACAAGAAATTTTCCGTGAACTTTCCGCGTTGATTGATATGCCGGTTAGTCAGGGGGATACAGATGAAGAAACAGTGCGTAATTTTACGCCCTGTTATAATGATTTGGGCATTTCTGAGGTTGTTTACATCGCGACTACAAACTGGCCTTTCCAGTCTACAGCATTGAAATGTGATGTCTCCCAGGATGTAGCGATGGTTGTGATGGAAAACAGCGAGGAGTGGCAGGGTATTGATGTTGAAATTTCTTCGGTCAGACATTATCCTACGGGTGAATTGACGTCAGAAATTATCGGGTTCTTGGGTCCAATTCCTGCTGTGCTTGAAGATTTTTATGTTGAACAGGGCTTTGTTGCCAACAGGGATAAGGTTGGATATGCAGGCGTTGAACAATCGCTTAATGACACTCTAGCTGGTAGAAATGGCTTGGAAGTCGTAGAAGTGAATGTGGCTGGTGAGATTGTCCGAGCACAGGAAGAACCCATTGAACCAGTTCCGGGCAATGATGTATATTTGACCATAGATTCACGCCTGCAATCGATTGCCCGTGAAGCATTAATTAGCGAACTAAATTATTGGAATAATTATTCTGGTCGCACGATTTCGAATAATGGCGTCGTGATTGCCATGAAACCAAAAACTGGGGAAATCCTGGCTCTGGTTTCTTACCCAAATTTTGAGAATAACCGCATGGAAAGGATCATTCCGGGTTACTATTACGAGCAATTGAGCAATGATCCCCAACGTCCTTTGTTTAATCACGCCATATCAGCAGAATATCCTCCTGGATCCGTCTATAAAATGGCGTCCGCCCTTGGCGTATTGAATGAAGGTGTTGTGACACCGGAATATGAAATTGAAGATCCAGGTACGATTACTGTAATCCAGCGGTTTTATGAAAATGATCCAGGTTCACCGCGTCAATTTGTTTGCTGGGACCGTAATGGACATGGCATGGTTAACTTTTTAGAAGGGGTTGCCTTTTCCTGCAATATTTACTGGCATAAAGTGGCAGGCGGCTTTGGGGATGAAGTGCCTGACGGTGGATTAGGACCCTGGTTGATGAGCGAATACGCCCAGGCGCTCGGTTACGGTTCAGTAACAGGTATAGAACTACCTGGTGAAGAAAATGGTTTGGTACCAAATCCTACATGGAAACGTTTAACCTTAGGAGAAAACTGGGCAACAGGTGATACTTACACGGCTGCAATCGGCCAGGGATTTGTACTGGCGACGCCCCTGCAGGTTTTGAATTCAATTTCCACGATTGCCAACGGTGGTAAATTAATGGATGTCACACTAGTGGATAAAGTGATTGATCAGGATGGTGAGATTGTTCAGCAAATGACACCCACCGTTAGATGGGATATTACTGAAGATCCTGTAATCAATATGTATGATGGAAATGTTGAAACAAGTGAAACAAAGACCGTTGAGCCCTGGGTGATTGAATTGGCTAACCAGGGAATGCGGATGGTTGTCACAGAAGGCACAGCCAGCCGTTATGAGACGGATCGTCATGATGATTTGTTCAGAAATGACACCAGCAGATCTGCGGGTAAGACAGGTACTGCGGAATATTGTGATAACGTTGCGCAGGAACAAGGTTTATGCGAATTCGGTGCCTGGCCATCCCATGCCTGGTATGTTGGCTATGCCCCCTGGGATGACGCTGAAATTGCCGTTGTCGCATTTATTTATAATGGCACAGAAGGCGCTACACTTTCAGCCCCCATTGTACGCCAGGTGATAGATGCCTATTTTGAACTCAAGCTTATCGATTCACCTGCCGAACCTTAAGGATTGCTGGATTATCTTTTTATATGTATGGACAATCTCTGTAAATTTCAAGTTTGGTTTTTATGAAACAATTGCGGAATATCTGGCAAAATTTTGATTTCTGGCTGTTCAGTGCAGTTTTGATTCTCTCAATTTTAGGAATTGCATTGATACGCAGCTCGATTGCTGGGAATATTGAGCTTATTGATCATGCTCAGCGTCAGATTACTTTCTTGGGCATCAGTTTGGTTGTATTGTTTGTTGTTGCCGCCGTGGATTATAGGTACTGGACAACTTTGATACAACCCATGTATTTGGTCACCTTGGGGTTTTTATTATTTGTGCGTACTGCTGAAGCAAGATTTGGTTCCGTGCGATGGTTAGAAGTGGGACAAATTCTGATTCAGCCGGCAGAGCTGGCAAAAATCGTGATTATTTTAACCCTGGCGAATTTTTTCGCTAATCAAAATCACCGTTTCTTAAAATTGTCTACTATTCTTAAAAGTGCAGTGCTGGTTGGCGGATTGGTAATTTGGATTTTTCTTCAACCTAACCTGAGTACCACAATTGTACTTTTGGTGATTTGGGCAGCCTTTTTATGGATAAACGGTATTAGAATGCGGTTTATTCTTGTGGTCATTGCCATCGTCCTATTTGTTTTAGTGATTGGTGCGCTAACTGATTTTTCCTTTTTAGCTGATTATCAAAAACTCCGCATAACGAATTTTTTGTTCCCGGATCCAGATGCCCGTTATGGTGAAACCTACAATGTTGACCAGGCATTGATTACAATTGGTACGGGTGGGTGGGTTGGCCAGGGTTACAACCAGTCCACTCAGGTTCAATTGCGTTTCTTAAAAGTGCGGCATACGGACTTTATTTTTAGCGTCCTTGCGGCCGAATTCGGATTTGTGGGGACATTGCTGGTTATGTTTTTAATGGTTGTGGTGATTGTTCGTTGTTTTCGGATATCACAAAACGCCGCGGACACTTTTGGATCATTGATTGCTTATGGGTTTGGGATATTGATTTTCTTCCAATCGATTGTCAATATTGGTGTGAATATGAACGTCATACCTGTGACCGGTTTAACCTTACCCTTTGTAAGTTATGGTGGGAGTTCTTTACTTTCTTTAATGCTGGGTATTGGATTGGTAGAAAGTGTTGCTATGCGTTCGGAAAAACGGACAAAATAAATTATTTCCCGCCTTATTTATCTCAATCACACGCCTGTTGTTGTATTAATAAAATTGGCAGCGAGATTTTATTCAAGGATTTTTCAATTAACGATTGTTTTATGTCCCCAATTAAGTAAGGCATGATAAATAGACCGATTTTGAGCTGATAAATTTTATCTAAAAACCGCTCAAAAGAATCGGTTTTATACACTTGAAAGGCGATGTTGATCTGTTTTTCTATAGCCCATGATCTGATCTTCTTTTGAACATTTCTGGAATTTTCTGCAGAATCCTCATTGATCAGAATGTTCAGATTTTCACCTGTGTCCATAAGATCTCTTCCAGTTTCAAGGCTGACCCAGCCCACTGGCGAGTCATCAAACAAAACAAATATTGGGTGCCCCAATTGATCATTTTCTTCAACAAGTAATAATGGCTTTTTTCCCTCTTTAAATACCAGCCTCGCAGTAGAGCCTAATCGGTGTTTACCCAGGGGATTTGTTCCGGTCTTACCGATGATCAGAAGATCACAATTATCTGCTTCCTGGTCAATGATTTTGTGAATATTGCCGTGCAATATCTCAAATTCGCCGTGCAGCCCCGTTTGGTTGGTTAATTTGTAAAAGGTCTGTGTGATCCAGCGGGATTGCACAACCATGCCGCGGGTAATCCCATCAGTGGATATTTCACGTGTGATTGCAGTGTATTCACCAATCTCCCTTATAAATGGCATATTTGCAAGGTTTAATAATTTGCTATCATGGATAAACACACCTTTTAAGGATGCGTTGTAATGATGAGCCAATTCAACAGCAGCTTTAAGTGCAGAAAAGCTGTGACTCGAGCTATCGAGTGAGACAAGTATTCTTTCTACGCAAATGGGATGAATATCATCAGTCACTATTTTCGCCTTTGCCTTTTCCAAATTGTGTCAACCTATTTGCCATCTCTTCAAGTCGATCCTTAACCAGCGCATTGATAGTCCCTTCAGGATAATTGCCATTTTTATCTTTACTGCCTGCTGGTATGCCCGTCAGAATTTCAATACCCTCGTCGACATGTTCAACAGGATAAATGTGAAATTTTCCTGAATCAACGGCATTGATGACATCCTGTCTTAACATCAGGTGTTTTACATTTGCTTTTGGAATTAAAACAAACTGGTCTCCAGTCAGACCCCGTTTTGCGCAGATATCGAAAAATCCTTCGATTTTTTCATTGACACCACCAATTGCCTGAACCTGTCCAAATTGATTGATCGATCCAGTTACCGCAATACTTTGTTTAATGGGCACATCAGCAATACTGCTTAAAAGGGCGTACAGCTCAGTTGATGAAGCGCTGTCACCATCAACACCGCCATAGGATTGTTCAAAGACCAAACTTGCAGACAGGCTCAGGGGGATGTCCTGCGCATAGCGACCTCTGAGAAAGCCCTCCAAAATCAGAACCCCTTTTGAATGAATGGGTCCACCCATTTCAACTTCTCGCTCTATGTCGACGACTTGTCCTTTCCCAAGACTGACCTTGGAAGTTATCCGTGTTGGCTTACCGAACATGAAGGAACCTAATGTATAAACTGAGAGACCATTAATTTGCCCGATCGCTTCGCCTTCAGTGCTGATCAGGTTGATATCCCGCAAGATAGATTCCTGAATTTTTTCCCTGAGGCGATCAGCCCTTTTAATTTGTGAGTCAATGGCTTTTTGCACGTCATTATATGTAACCTGAGGGTGTTCGTTTTTCTTTGCCCAGTAATCAGACTCAACAATGAGTTGGTGCAAATCCTGAAGCTTTGTATTCAACCGTTCTGAATCCCTTGCCAAGCGAGCACTCTGTTCGATCAACCTGGCAACAGCCATATTATTGAAGGGTTTTGTGCTTTCCTTATTAATAATTGAAGCAATTAGTTTCGCATAGAGAACCTGATTTTTGTGATCCCATTCAATTTCTGTTTCAAAATCTGCTTCTACTTTGAAAAGCTCAGAAAAATCTGGGTCATATTGCAATAAAAGGTAATACAGAAGTCGATCACCAACCAGGGCGATTTTCAAATTTAGTGGAATGGGTTCGGGTCTGAGTGAAACCGTTGAAATCAGGCTGAGCGCCTGTCCAATTGATTCAATCTCAATCTCTTTGGATTGCAGCGCCCTTTTTAATCCATCCCAGGAATAGGCTTGTGATAATAATTTCCGGGCATCAAGAATCAAATAACCGCCATTGGCTTTGTGCATTGCGCCAGGTTTTATCATCCTGAAATCTGTCCTCAAGGTTCCCATTTGGGCATAGTGCTCAACTCTCCCGATTAGATTGGCGTAGGTGGGGTTGTTTTCAAAGATAACCGGAGCGCCTTGCAAATCCTTATTATCAATAATTACATTAACTTTAAACTGATTCAATAATGATTTCTGTCCACTGCCCTGCTGGGATACTGCTTCGAGAAAACTGCTCGGTTCACCGCCATTTCTTGATAAAAAAGCATCCGCATTTTCTACAATTTGGTCCTGGATTTGTTCAATATGTTCTATAATTTCTTTATGTTCATTATATTTTTCGATGATTTCATTTATCAACCCGCCGATGGCAAAGTTTGCCATTTCTTTATTTAATTCTCTTATCTCATCTTGGGCTTCTCGCTGCCATAAAGGCACCTGCTGAAGAATTTCTTGAAGCTGTTCTTCCAATCCTTCAATGTTTTGTTTGATTTTTTCACGGTCATCTTCACTTAATTCATTGACCTCATCTGCCGAAAGAACGCCTTCCTCATCCTTTGGTGCGAAAGCGATACCTGAAGGTGTTTTGATCATTGTAAGGTCTTGTTTATTTGCGTCCGCCTGTAATTGCGTGAATAATTCGGCTTGTTTTTCCTTGAAGGACTCAAATATCGTCTGCCTACGATTTTGATATTCTTCACTTTCAAAAGCAGCAGACAAAGCTGTTTGCATTTCATCAATCAGATTATTGATATCTTGTTGATACTGTGATCCCAATCCTGGGGGTAGTTCGATAGCGTCAGGCTTGTCCGGATTTTCAAAATCGTTGACGTAAATCCAGTCAGAAGGTGTTGCGTCTGATTTTGCCTTTTCTTTGAAAAAATTCTGGACAATTTCGCGTTTTCCCATGCCAGTTGGACCCATGACGAATATGTTATAACCTGGATAGGCGATGTACATACCAAATTCAATGGCTTCTGAAGCACGCTCCTGACCAAAAATGCTTACAGTTTCTTGGATTTCATCGGTGGATTTAAACCCAAGCTGATCAGGATCACATGTTCTAAATAATTCGTTGGTTTTCAACGCTTTGAACGCGGTCATAAATTTTCTCCTTTTTACGCTTTAACTAAATTTTACCTTGTCACTCTTCAAACTTAAACTTTTATTCGTTTTTAGTGCTTTTTCTGAAAAGGCTTTTTAGAATCAGGGGTTTCCTCTTGATACTTTGTTGGTGATTTGGTAAAATATAGCCTAATTAATTCATTGGGGGTTCGTCTAATGGCAGGACAGCAGACTCTGAATCTGTATATGGAGGTTCGAATCCTTCACCCCCAGCTAAAAAGCCCATATATGGGCTTTTTTGTTTTTACATTTATGAATCCACTACCCCCACATATAGCGGTCTTCCTTTTTCTCAGGAGTTATTTCAGGAGACTCATTTATTTTTCGCCTGAAATCATTGTGAGGATAATATCGTTTTCAAATTTATAATCTGTTCCATTTCTCCCTTCAAAGGTATCTTTAATTTTATCCAGGCCTTGCTGATATGCTTTTTCACTCAACATGGCTAATTGAGAGCAGGCTTTTTTCTTAAGAAATGGATCCAGCAGAACATTTCTACCATATTTGGGGTCGTGAATCATTTCTATATCCTGAATAACAAGGTTTTTGAAACCTGCTTTTGATAACCAGCTTTCAACCTGAGACCATGCTGGAAATCTTTTAATATCACAATCATAAGTTCCTTTAAAAAATTTATAAACGTACCACTTATTTCGGTTGTCTCTTGGATCCATGCCGATAATGAAGAGCTTACCATTTGTGGTCAATATTCGCTTTACTTCTTTGATGAATGCAAATTTATCTGTAAAATGATGAAATGCGTTGATAGTAAAAACAAAATTGAAAGCATTGCATAAAAAGGGCAGGTGAGCTGCCTTTGCCTGGGTGAGATAAATACCCTCAGGGTTCTGAGACTGATCAAGCATTTTAAAGGATGAATCTATCCCGAAGAGGGATACGCCTTCAATCGTCCGTAAGGCTTCAAGCCAGTGGCTTGTGCCGCAGCCAACCTCCAGAACCTTATGTGGGTTTCCTTGGCTTAGAATGCCTCTGAGTGCCTTGAGAGTGCCCGGATAGGGGTTTTCAATATAGCGCTGGTTGTAGGTGCTTGCTATTTTGTCGTAGTTCGTTTGGCTTTTCATTTTCGGATGATCATTATCAATTTAGGGTATAACTATTGTCAATTATAACTTCTGCAATGAAATACTTGAGTTTATCTGATTACATGAAAAAGAATTATCTTTATATAACCGTATTTTTTTCAGGAATGACTGCCTTAGCTGTGGAGATGTCTGCATCGCGATTAATTGGTAATGTTTA